>Ga0209694_1000424_pt1 | contig 70944 bp, 70 predicted proteins | sample GluameincwithD2O_FD_187499 | JGI IMG/M metagenome (GOLD analysis project Ga0209694, IMG submission 187499) | Mouse cecum microbial communities from Vienna, Austria - Glucosamine amended microcosms incubated with D2O (SPAdes) (version 2) | ecosystem: Host-associated > Mammals > Digestive system >... | reverse complement strand
TTGACTTATATGTCAATACTTTTTTGAAAATTTAACAAAAATGTTTTCCGGGATATGGAGGAAAGCAAAAAAGAAGAACATGAAAAAAGAGCGGAAATTCGGGCTTAAAGAGTTTCCGAGACCGCTCATTCATAATATTGGAGGCGATCACAACAAGGGCAATGAGAAGGATCAGAAATGCCATGGCGCTCATGATCCCGGAACAGATCATCTGGGAAATGTAACGGGAACGGGATACCATGTCATAGGTATTGCTTACGGTACGGGCGGCTGCGAAACGTGAAGAAACGGCGTCTTTGAGCATCGCATCGTAATCTTCACATTCTGATCTGTCCTCAAGACGAATGGAACACAGCGTAGCCTCAGGCGCACATCCGGTCTCCTTAAGCTCCTCATAACAGTCTTTCGTCAGCAGGATCCCGCACATGCCGCAGTTGTGGGAGCCAGTCATGGCGCTGTTGAAAAAACCGCATACGGTATAGGACATTTTCTGGCTTCCGATCGAGATCTCTATGGTCTTCCCAATTGCAATATCGTCTGATCTGTACAGGTTCGGCATATAGACTCCGCTTTTATAGCCGCTGTCCTCGGTAATTTCAAACTTCCCCACCTGGCGCGAAAGGGCGGCTTCCTTCTCCATGAAAATAAATTCTGAGTTCATTTCACCGTCGTTATATTCAAAAATTCCCACCATATGCATGACCGAATCCATGAAAAATTCTGCCGTACGGTTATCTTCCTCCACGGTGTCCTTTAGAAAATCCCGCACTTCGCTGCCGACACCGTCGATCGCGAAGGTAACATGCTCTGCATTCAGCCGCTCGTGGCATCGTTCAAAATTCTGTCTGTAATCCATTGCAAGCATCAACCACAGGTTCAGCATGAGAGCCGCAAGGAACATCAATACGATAATGGCGGCAGTCTGTCCCTTTGCCTTACGTAGGTTTGAGCGGGCAAGAAGAAAACTTTTTCCCATATCTACCACCCCATTTCCGTGAGAAAAGCGGAGAGCTTTTCCTGCCTGCCGGCGTCATCCTGCAAGGAATTCGCTGCAGACATCCCCTGATGCACGCTTTCATATTTTCCCAGATCACACTCTCCCAGAATTGCACCGTCCTTTAAGTACAGAATGCGGTTTCCTCTTCTGGCAGAGCGCATATCGTGCGTCACCATGACGATGCTCTGCCCCATCTCATTGAACCGGGTCAGCGTATCCAGTACGTCCATGCCGGTTCTGGAGTTAAGCGCGCCCGTAGGCTCGTCGGCGAACAGGATCTCCGGACTGTTGATCAACGCCCGCACCATTCCCGCCCGCTGGGCTTCCCCACCTGAAATCTGCGTCGGGAACTTCTTCTGCGTCTCCTCGGAAATGTCCACGGCGGCAAATAATTCTTTTGCCTTTGTAAGGACCGCTTTCTTATCTTTGCTGACAAGCAGACCCGCCGACATTACATTATCCATCACGGACATTCCGTCGATCAGGTAAATCTGCTGGAATACAAATCCACAGTGACCGCGCCGGAATACGGCAAGTTCGTCCTGATCCAGCTTCGAGATAACCTGCTCCCCGAAGGTGATCGTGCCAAGCGTCGGCGTATCCATTCCTGACAGTGCGTACAAAAGCGTCGATTTTCCGGCTCCGCTTGAGCCCATGATCACAGTAAAATCACCCTGGTACAGTTCAAGGTCAATATTTCTCAGAACGTGTTGGAGACTGCCTCCGCTTGAAAAAGATTTGCTTAGGTTCTCGGTTTTCAATATTATTTTTTTCATAGCGAAACTTCCTTTACTACGGTTTGCGTACCGCCTTGCGTGATGAACGATGGATTCTGCAACGCGGCACGGACTATTGATCACACGTTCTATTTTATTGTGTTAATTCTTATATGTCTTTAGGCAATCCTTAAAAAACCCTTAAATTTCTAGCATCGGATCTCACGTATTATAATTGTTTCCTGTCAAAGCAGGCCACAGCCGCAGCCATACACAGCAGGACCATCGCCCCTGCCACGGCAATGCATCCATAATAATCCCCTGGATCTGCCGCTTTCTGAAAAAGCGCCGTACCGTTCATCAGCTTTACCGGGAGAAGATCAGCAAGCTTCGGGATTATGCCAAGAAGATAAGCTCCAAGCGCCACCCCTCCGGTCCCTAAAAGTACCTGGGAACTGCTCTTTGACACGGAAGAAAAGAAGACCTGCAGCGCTGCCGCCCACACACCGAACAACCACGTGCCTGCGGCGGCAAAGAACAGATTCCCTGCAATCCCATTGTCCCAGAAATATGCATTATACCCATACGTGATCCCAAAGCAGAGCGCATACAGCACCGTCCAGGCTGCAATGAGAAACACAGCCTTCGCCGCCAGGATCTTCCAGCGCGCCAGTCCTCTGGTAACAACCGGGATCAGCGTGCCCTTCTCATACTCAGAGGTAAAGTTCCCGCTGGTGACCAGGATGAAGATGATCAACCCTACCGAAATATTTTTATAAAACTGTACCCAGGAGGTCATGGCATCCACCTGGACAGCCGTCGCCACAAGCCCTGCATCGGACAGCGATCCTGCCATATTCTCCATCATCCAGGGAGTAAGCTTAGCAATAGCAGGATTCATGATCCCAAACAATGCAAAGACCAACAACAATATCAGCATCCGCCCGGTCCGGCTCCATTCCATCCATTCTTTTTTCAGAAATGCTTTCATCTGCCCACCACCTCCATGAATAAATCTTCAAGCGCCTCTTCCTGCCGCTCGATCCGTATGATCGGACACCGCCTGTCCGCAATAAGACGCAGCAGTTCAGGAAGTCTCTCCGCCTCTTTAAGCAGAAGGCTGTTCTTCCCGCTATTCTTAAGAAAAGGAAAGGTCTGGCGCAGGATACCGGCGTCTTCCGGACGTTCCATCTCTATCGTCACCGCCGAAGCTTTCCTGATCTTACGCACCTCATCCAACGATCCCTTAAGAGCGATCTTCCCCTCATGCAGAAAAGCCATCTCGTCGCAGATATGTTCCACATCCGAGAGGATATGGGTGGAGAAGAGTACGGTCGTCTCTTCCTTTGCCGCCGTCAGGATATCAAGCAGCTCCTTTCTGCCCGCCGGATCAAGAGCCGAAGTCGGCTCGTCGCAGATCAGCAGTTTGGGGCGTCCGAACAGTGCCTGCGCAACCCCCAGGCGCTGCTTCATCCCCCTTGAAAATCCCTTGATCCGATGCTTCTCCTTGTCAAGCCCCACCAGACGCAGGAGCTCTTCGCTGCGGTTTTTGATCTCCTTAGACGGCATGCCTGAGATCTCCCCGCAGAACCGCAGATATTCCGCCGGAGTCATATACGAATAGAATTCCGGTACGTCAGGCAGATATCCTACGAGCCGGTTTGTCGGGGTATTCCCATACCGTACCGGCATACCCTCCACCCGGATCTCTCCCCCGCTTACCGCAAGGAGTCCAAGGATCATCTTCATTGCCGTCGTCTTCCCGGCGCCGTTTTGCCCTACGAAGCCGAATACCGTATGCTCCGGAACAGCAAAACTGACGTCGCGGAGCACCTGCTTCTCTCCAAAATTCTTCGCCACATGCGAAAGCGTCAGCATATCCATATCAGCTCTCCTCTCTACCCAACAGGAAATACAATATCGGTCCGATAAACTGCATCCCCACCAGTGTAACGATGATCCATAATGCACGGCTGCCGTGTCTGTACGTGCGATGTGTCAGGATGTGACGGAGTGTGTAAATAAGCAAAGCAAACTCCACGATCGCCAATGGGATTAAAAATGGTAATATTTCTTTGATTTCAGGCATTATCTTCTCCTCCTTTATAACGCTGTATCAGCTTCTGAAATTCCGGGCGCTCTCTCATACTTTCAAATACCGGATGGGCAAATGCCTCCCGCACATTCTGGGATATAAACTCCCTGCTCCTTGGCGCAATGGCTCCAAGCGGCAGGTTTTCGATCCACTCATCCACCCGGTCAAAATATTCGTCTCCCTGAAGCACGATCTTCTCTGCATCCAACAGCCTGCCGATGCAATTTCCAAAAAGGGCAAGAGCCTCAAAGGCATCTTCCGTCTCCTTGTTTGCCGCATACATGACTGCCGTCTGGTAATGGAACTGTGCCGCCACATTCGGGTGGAGCTGCTCTAGCCGGTATTGTTCCATTACAGCCCGGATCCTTCTCACAGTCTTTTGACATCTCTTTAAGTCATCCTGATACAGAGCCAGAGTCATTACTGCATCCCCCACAAGGTTCAGCATGTCCAGATATTCTCTTGCCTGGATATATCTTCTTGCCTTCTCCTGTTCTCCCGCCATCTGGTATGCCCGGACAAGCAGCGTACCATTTTGCCCGGAAAACCGCACCGGATCAGACGCCGGTTCCAACATCTCGATCGTTTCCCCCGCATTCCCCAGTTGAAGGCTTAAGCCCGCCTTCACAGCCAGAGCATCGCCGCATACACCTACGTCGCCGCAAGTTTCCAGGATATGGTCACACCAGGAGACTGCCTCCTTTAAGATCTGCTCCTGTTCTTCTTCTGTTTCCGCCAACATGTAATGGTTCCAGTACAACACGCAAAGCTGCAGAAGAAAGGGATAACAGGAATAATACCGATGTGCCAGCGCCTGGATCTTATCCAGCGTCTCATGAAACGGCTGCTTCGCGAAATCCTCCGAAAGCTCCGTATAAAACCGGCGGATCTGCTCACGGGTCAGCTGCGGATCATATCCGATCAACTCGTCTATCGTAATATCAAAGAACGCCGCAAGCTGGAGCAGAAGCAGGATATCCGGCACACTCTGGGCATTCTCCCACTTGGATACGGAAGCCTTGGTTACCCCCAGGAAATCCGCAAGCTCCTCCTGCGTGATCTTTCGCTCACGCCTGAGCCGGATAATATTATCCGATAAATTCAGTCTCTCCATGTTATTATTCTCCTCATCAACAATTCTATTTCCTCCTTTTCTTCATTATAATAAAAAAGAGGGTTCCCTTCAATCGACCGTTTTTCTACTTTTCAGTAAAAAAATCAACCGTCAGGAAACCCGCCAAAGGCTCATCACAACACACCGGCGTTTAAAGAAATACACACGGTCACCGCCAGTCCTCGCTCTCCATTTTCAATCACAAGTTCTCCGTTCATTTCCTTCATAAAATAATCCGAAATATAAAGGCCAAGCCCTGCCCCTTCCACATCTTTTGCATTGCTTCCCCGCTTAAACTTCTCCCGCAGAAGCGGCAGCTCTTCTTCACAGACGCCTCCTCCCTGGTCTTCGATGCGGATATCCAGCCGCTCTCCTTTTCTGTGCGCCGTCACGTCGACCTGTGTACCTGCATATTTATAAGAATTTGCGAAAATATTGTCGAATACCTGCTGCAGGCGAAGCCTGTCCGCATACAGCATACACTCAGGGATTTCAGAAATCACTGCATAATGAAGATAATCCGCACTTTCAAGCATCTCCCTTATTCCCCTGCTCTCCATATCTCCCGGTGATACCGTAAGCTGCCGGAGTTCCTCAAGAGCCGCCGTGAACAGATCGCTGATCAGTGTATCAATCTGATCCGCCTTACGGATGATCTGCGTATAATTATCCCGCAGCCTGTCATTGTCCGCAAGCGCCGCCCCCACCTCGGACGCCGCCTTAATACTTGCGACAGGCGTCTTGATATCATGCGATAGTTTAGCGACAAGTTCCTTCTTCCCGGCATTCGCTTTCGCTTCGGCGATCTTCGCCTTCTTAAGCTCCGAACGCATGATGTCGAAACTCTCCGTAAATGCGCCGAATATATTCGCCCTGTCCATTTCTAACGGAACGTCCAGATTGCCTCCCGCAATACGCTGCGCAAAACCATTCAACTTTTGAAACGGTTCTATGACGGCATAGTTCAGATAGACATAATATCCTGCGCAGATACCACACTGCAGGATCGTAACCGCCAATATGACAAAGAAAAATGTCTGTTTTCTCTTCTTAAAGATCTGTTCACTGTCATTTGCAATAATGATCTTCCCCACTGTCTCGCCGTCAACCACAAGATCCAGCATCGTATCCCTGTGAACCACCGCCGCATTAATACTTGTGCTTACCCCTGCGTCAGTCCGCAATAAGACCGTTCCCTCCCTGTCCAGGACAGCATAGGAAAGTTCCGGCAGTTCTCCTTGCTCTTTGGAAGGATTCCCTCCGTCCGATAAGGCGTCCCAATCCGCCTGGACAGTCTGGACGATCTCATTGATCCGGGCGGAATCCTGCCGGTCATCTGCATCCCAAACAGTGAACAAAAGCAATATTACCGCTTCCACAGCAAATAGAAATAATAACCCGGTCAAAAAAATACGCTTCTTCATCATCCTCCTCCGCAAAACCAATAGCCGTCTCCCCAAACTGTGAGGACGTACTCCGGCTTGCCGGGATCCCGCTCGATCGCCTCCCGGATCTTACGGATATGCACATTCAATGTCCCGTCGCCGGTGAACCGGTCTTCCCAGACCTTCTCGAACAATTCCTGCTTAGATATTACCTTATTCTCATTCTTGATCAGATAAGACAGTAGCTTGAATTCCAACGCCGTAAGTTTTACCGTATTTCCCTCGACCGATACCTGTTTCGCCTGAAAATCTACGGTCAGCCATCCGTCGGAATATCCTGCAGCTTCCTTCGCCGCGCCGTAACCGAAGCGTTTTTGCACTGCCTGTACCTTCGCAAGCAGCACGGCAAGGGAATATGGCTTCTGGATATAATCATCCCCGCCGATATGGAATGCGATGATCTTGTCGTCGTCGCCGGCACGGGCAGAGATAAACAGAATGGGGATCTGCGTCTTCTTACGAAGTTCTCTGCACAGTTCAAAACCGCTTCCGTCTTCCAGATTGATATCCAAAAGCAGCAGATCCGCCGTGTTCTGCTCAAAGAACTCTCTGCATCCGGACACACCGTATACGGCTTTCGTCCTGACGCCAAATAGGTTAAAATATTCTGCCGTGCTGTCTGCGAGGAGTTTCTCGTCATCTATCACCAAACAATCGTAGCGCATTTTTTTACCTCCGTATTCTGCCAACTGCCTGCATTTAGATTACTATAATATCCAGGAAAAAGAAAGAGCCGTTGTAAAATATACGTGGAATGTTGATTTTATGCCGGAAGTTCTGGACTATTGCCGGAAAGAGAAGATCCCGTCTGCCGTATTGACCAACGGAAATCATAAGGGACAGTGGAGAAAGGTGTCTGCCCTGAATCTTCTGAAATGGTTTACGCCTGACCAGATCTTTATTTCCGGGGATATCGGCTATCACAAGCCGGATGTCCGCGCATTCAGGACTTTGGGCGAGCGGATGCATTTTCTTCCGGAACAGACCTGGTATATCGGCGATACTTATGAATCCGATGTAGTTGGCGCATCCCGGGCAGGATGGCGCGCGATCTGGCTGAATCACAGACTGCGCGCCTGCCCTGACAAGGAAAGCCTGGCTGACAAAGAACTTACCCGCGGGGAGGAACTGCTTTCATGCATAGATTCGCTGCGCTGAATCCCTGAATCCTCATCTTCTTTCCTTCCTCCCAAAGCAAACACATGCCGCCGCCAGGCAGGCAGCTGTGAAACCAACCGCCGCGGGAATCCACGGGATCGGTTCCATCTTCATTCCCGAAAGATGGGACGCCAGGCCACTATATTTTGCCGTGATCATATAGAACGGATAATCCATCGGATAGAGAAACCACACCTTCGTGTTGATCATCAGGACAGACGGGACGATCGACGCAAGACCGATCCCTACGGAGAAGACCGGTATATGGATAGACACTGCCAACATCCAGAAAAATGCGATCATCGGGAATGCCGAGAGATACATCGCTCCGACCGTCTTTATCACAAATACCGGCGGCAGCAGGAACTCGTAATCCTGCATCTGCGAAACAGCCGCTGCGCTTAAATAATACATCCCCGTCATCATCGCCATCTGGATCGCCGCCAGGATCAGCAGTACGATATATTTCGCCATGCAGAGCATCCCTGTGCTGACCGGAAGCGCCAGCATCCGCAAGATCCCATGGCCGCCGCGCTCTGTCTGGGCAAGCAGCACCGTTCCGACCACCATACTTGCCGGAAACATGAACCATGCCATTCCCAAGAGTCCCTGTATGAGGAAATTATGCTCCGGCGATATCCCCTCTGCCTGCATCTCAAAATTCAGATGCGCATTCAGAACGGACGGGATCCAGAGCATCACCGCCGCGATCCCCCAGATCAGCAAGATCCTGGAACGGCGTATCTTCCTCCATTCCACACTCACTAAAGTCAAAAAATTCATGCCAACGCCCTCCTTACCTTCAAAAATATCATTTCCGCTCCTCCGATCAACAGGATCTCCGCCGCTGCCGCGATCAGATAATCCGCCGCCTGATCCATGGGTACTCCTTCTAATATCCGAAAGGGAAGCGCGAAAGGAACTACCGACAGAGCAAAGTACTTCTCTGGGATCATGGTCGCCATAAATACGCAGGTCACGTCAATCCCCAGGGCAATCCACATATTCCTGCAGGCAGACGCAACCAACAGGCTCATAAGGATGACCGGGACCAGCATGCACAGGCAATAGCCGAAGTTCAGCGCAAGATCCTTCATAAATTCCGGATATGCTCCTGCAGAAGCCGCTCCATAACATGCCTCATAGGCTCCCCCTTCTTTGCCGAACCAATGCAGCGTGCAGAAGAGCACAGACAACATCTCTATCACCAGGGCCATGCCGCACAGTCCCGCCAACAGAAGAAACTTTCCTCTGAACACCGCTTCTTCCCTAAGCGGCAGTGTCGTGATCCTTTGGATCGCATGATCCGCATACTCCGTATGGTACAGCATACATGCCGCCGTCATTGCCAGCAGCATATTCAGCATTGCCATCATCTTCCAGTCCGCCTCAAGAATGATCTGAAGCGGAGACTGTATGAGCCCTGCATACTGTTCTGACCGCACCGTAAGCTCCAAGACCGGGATGCCTGCCGCCAGGACTCCTCCGGCAATACAGCCGAACATAATCCCGGTTCTTTTTATCTTCTTGTATTCCAACAAAATGTTCATTACATTGATACACCTCCGTCTGGCTTGTATGTGCTGTTTCTCTTATTATCTTCCTCGATCATTGCAAGAAAAGTCTCTTCCAGATGATCTGTCGGGAAACCTCTTACCGATGCTGTGCGTTTTAATTCTTCCATCGTCCCTTCGAACAGAAGCCGTCCATGATTCAGGATACCGATATTGTCCGCCATCAGCTCAATCTCCGAGAGCAGATGCGAAGAAACCAGAACCGTACAGTTGAATTTCTCCGGCAGCGAACGGATCAGCGAACGGATCTCATGGATCCCTACCGGATCCAGTCCGTTGGTGGGCTCGTCAAGGATCAGGATAGGCGGTCTTCCGATCAGTGCGCTTGCAAGCCCGAGACGCTGCTTCATACCCAGAGAATATTTCCTCGCCAGGCGTTTTCTCCACTGTGTAAGTCCCACCAGTTCAAGTGCATCATCCACCGCCGCCCTGGGAAGCCCCAATATCTTGCCGACGATATCCAGATTCTCTTCTCCGGTCAGATTACCATAGAATGCCGGCGCTTCTATGAAGGAACCAACCTCCTTGAGAATCCGGATCCTGTCCTGCGGATACTTCTTTCCGTCGATCACAAAGTCTCCTTTCGTCGGTTTTGTAAGCCCCAGGAACATCTTCATGGTCGTGGACTTGCCCGCGCCGTTCGGTCCCAGGAAACCGTAGACCGTCCCTTTGGGAATGTGGAGGTTCACACCGGAAACCGCCGTGAATCCCGCGTAAGATTTGGTCAGATTACTCGTCTCGATGATATTCATCTTCTATCACTCCTTCCTTCTGTCCGGACGGAACATTAGAACGTTCCTGTACCGGTACTCTTGCATTGTACACCAGCAGCCTTACATCCACATTCTCTCTACCTTACATCTACCTTACATTTTCTGCGGACGGCTCGATTTCCGCGGTCTCCTGTGTTATGATATGTTGGAAAACAAGGGAAAAACCACGAGGAAAGGAATTCTTATGATAGCAAATTATCTGAAAAATAAGCGAATATTGCTCGTAGACGATGAACCGGAATTACTTGACATGGTAACTTCTATCTTGATCAGAGAAGGCTTCTCTAAGATCCAGACCGCGGGATGTGCCAGGGACGCCCTGTCGGCTGCCAGTACATTTCAGCCGGAATTGGCGATCCTTGATGTGATGCTTCCGGACGGAGACGGTTTCACTCTGATGGAACAGTTAAAGTTACTCGCCGATTATCCGGTGCTGTTCCTCACCGCCCGGGGAGAAGAGGAAGACAAGTTCCGGGGGTTCGGGCTTGGCGCGGATGATTATATGGTCAAACCATTTCTACCGAAAGAACTCATCTTCCGCATCACGGCTATCCTTAGAAGAGCTTACAAGGACGAAAACCCTGTGGTCTCCCTGCATGCCTGCAGGATAGATTTTGAACGCGCCGAGGTTATACGGCTCCCTGGCTCCTCCCCGGCGGCACAATACATCCCTCTCACCGCCAAGGAGCATGCCATCCTTCTCGCCCTATACCGCAATGCCGGACGCATCGTGACCATCGACGCCCTGTGCGAAGCCGCCTGGGGGGATAACCCTTACGGCTATGAGAATTCCCTGATGGCGCATATCCGCCGGATCCGTGAGAAGATCGAAGAGCATCCCTCGAAACCCATATCCCTGATCACCGTCAAAGGTTTGGGGTATAAATTAATCGTATTATAGAAATCCGGAGGAAATCAGTATGAAAAGTGTCCCCAAACTAATCCGGCGCTTCCTCGCCATCCTGCTGCTCAGTACCATCCTTCTCTTCATCCTGAATATCATAGTCCTTGCCACGCTCAGTCTTAGCCAGACACCCGCCGCTTCCCCCTGGACCACTGCCCGGGAGACCGGCGACGCCCTCACAAAGACAGCGGCGGGCGGCTATGTCCTTGCCGAAGATGCCGCAGAAACCCTTAAGAGTGAGCACGTCTGGGCGATATTCATAGACAATACGACACATCGGGTCGCCTGGCACACAGAGAATCTGCCGCCGGAGATCCCTATGGAATACACATTAGCCGACACTGCATCCCTCACCCGCGGATATCTCATGGATTATCCCACCTTTCCCGCAGAGGCTTCGGAAGGGTTGGTCGTCCTTGGATATCCCAAAGACCGTTACTGGAAGCATATGTATCCTAACTGGGACTATCATTTTATCGCAGATCTTCCCAAGTATGCTTTGAATACGCTGCTTATAAATGCACTGCTCATTTTCCTGATCTATTTTATCGCCAACCTAAGGCTCCTGCGGTCCGTAAGCCCCATTACAGAGGGCATACAGACACTGCCGACCAGAAAGCCCGTCCACATCAAAGAGAAAGGGCTGCTGTCCGAGCTTGCCGCCAGTATCAACCAGACCTCTGAGATCCTTAAGTCGCAGAATTATCAGCTCAGGAAGAAGGACAGTGCACGGGCAAACTGGATCGCAGGAGTCTCCCACGACATCCGCACGCCGCTGTCCATGGTCATGGGATATGCCGGACAGTTGGCGGAAGATCCGTTTCTTACGGAAGACGCCCGCTGGAAGGCTTCGGTCATCTTACGGCAGAGCGAACGGATCCGCAACCTGGTCAACGACCTGAATCTTGCTTCCCGGCTCGAGTACGATATGCAGCCCCTTCACCGGATCCGTGAAAATGCGGTCGCCCTCGCAAGACAATCTGTTGTAAATTTCATGAATATGGAGATTGACGGAATACATGCGATCGAATGGAAGACTTCACCGGAGATCACGGATTGTCCAGTTTCCGTGGATAAAGACCTGATCCTGCGAGCCGTTACGAACCTGATCCAGAACTGTATCAATCACAATCCGGATGGCTGCACAGTCTACGTCTCGGTAACGATGCGATCCGAACCCAACGCATCCATGTATCGTACCGGCGCTATGCAGAACGGATCCGGCATCGTCTGCCTCCGTGTAGAAGACGACGGCGCAGGTATGCCTCCGGAAATGATCCGGAAATTAAATGCCGCACCCCATTATATGATGTGCGACAGTAATGTGAAAGAGCAGCGGCATGGACTGGGATTACAGATCGTCCGGCAGATCGCCGGATCACACGGCGGGGATATGATCATGCGCCAGAGCGGTTATGGGGGATTGTGTGTAGATCTTTTGCTGCCTACATATATGGAGACTTGACTCGTTACGTGATATATTACTCTTTCACATATTTTTCGATCGCACACTCATGGACTTTTTCCCTTTGTCATAATTTATTGCAACCAACAATATATCCCCCGTATATCCCTCGATCCATGAAGTATATTCCCTGCTTTTTATCTGTGTGATCGCTCCTCTGACAGATTTAAGGATGCTGTCTCATCATGAATCGCGGCAACACCATCCGCCACCGCGTCTCCATTCATTGCCCATGTATTTTTCAACAATTCTTCGGAACGGTCAAGCGCGGGTTACGCCCTCCCACCCCGGATCGTCTACTGCATTATAGAATTCATGGGCAATCTCCTGATTCGGAATAAATACTTCTCCCTTCTCTTCATCATAAGCCAGATATCCAAGATGAACAAGAAGTGTCAGCACATCATCCTTTGTCTTGAATGTAGTCATATCATTCTGGAATTTATACGCATTAACCTTACACCGCCCATTTCCAAGCATCTCAATTACGGATTCCTTAAGACCGTCAAAGTTCCGGTCAATATGGACCTTTAACGCTTCATAAGTCTCCGTTCCCGTCCAATAACTCTTTATCTTCTTTCTCCGCATAACGTCAACAACTGACTTCGGATTGTAGATATGAATCCCATTAAGCAGATACCCGTCGTACCACCTCTGAACTTCCGAAAATTCCACATTATATCTTCTGCACAGATCAGAGACCTCTTCTTCCGTAAAACCAAAATACTCTGATAATTCCGCCGAATCAATCATGGAATATTCATCAAAGATATTAATTGCAGAGTGATCCCCATATTTCTTGATCGGAAGAATTCCTGTCATATAAGCTAACTCTACATAATCAGCTCCTTTAAAAAGTCCCCGCAGGAAATTAAACAACTGATCAAGAAATACTTTTAGCTTACGATCAGCTGTTAAATCTGCGTATTGCGGAAATTCTTTTATTAATTCTGAAGCCACCCTCTTCTCAATAGCGGAGATAAATATATCCAGATTTTGTATTCAGAATCTGGTTCATATAAGAAATCAACCGGCTTTTATCTACATAAACTCTGGAATTCACTGCTTCTTTATATGCATGATTGCCCGGATTCACAAATATTCCCATGCCATTCCACCTCCGTTTGCTTCTATCGTTTTAGTCTATCACGATTCGGACATATACTCAATCTCAATTTTCTCTTTTTGTATCTATGACGCAGAAGAATGTGTAGATTTTACACTGGAATCACCTATCCTATCGTGGTATAATCAAAAATATCTCAAGTGTAATAAGACTATAAAACGGAGGTACAGACAATGAAGAAAAACGACAGATTTGAAGTAGTTTACTCACAGGGCACATTGAATGTTATGGAGATCTGGATTGACAAGGCAACCGGCGTGAATTATCTATATCACCAGGGCGGAAATGCAGGCGGATTGACTCCTCTGCTTGACCGGGAGGGTAAACCGATCATCTCCTCAGTCATGAATTAATGCAGCAGCCTTCGATACACCTGCAGATACATCGCTATGAAGCAGGAACTCCCCCCGATCACATTGGAAATAGGCTCCGCGAGGAACACACCGTGCACTCCCAGCCCAAGCCGCGGCAGAAGTACCGTCAGCGGAGCAACAATGATCGCTTTTCGAAGAAGCGAGAAGAACACCGCCTGCTTCGACCGCCCCAACGCGACAAATGTACTCTGTCCGCAGAACTGGAACGCCATAAAGCAAAATCCCATAAAATACAGATTCAACGCCTCCTGTCCTGCATCCAACATCTCCCTATTGTTCGTAAATACAGACAGCAGCAGGCGCGGAGAGATGATGACCACGATCCAGGCAAGAATGGTATAGCCGATCCCCACAACCGTCATAAACCGGATCCCGCTGCGTACCCGTTCAAAACGCTTTGCACCATAATCGTAGCCCAGAACCGGACGCGCACCGTCCGTAAATCCGAAGACCGGAAGCGTCATCACTTCCCGGATAGAATGGAGCACCGTCATGATCCCCACATACAGGTCTCCGCCATAGGCACGCAAAGTTATATTGCATACGATACTCACAAGACAATTGGTAGACTGCATGATAAATCCGGACAGCCCCAGCGAAGCAATCTGCCCCACAAGCTTATAGTCACTTCTGATATATTCTCTCCTGATATGCAGGATCGCTTTAGGACCTGTGAGAAACCGCACCACCCACAGCGCCGATACCATCTGGCTGAGCACCGTAGCCAACGCCGCCCCGGATACCCCCATATGAAATACAAAGATAAAGACAGGATCCAGGATCAGGTTCATCACTGCCCCGATGACCGTCGTACCCATACCGGTTCCCGGGAATCCCTGCGCATTGATATATCCGTTCATTCCCGCAGATATCATGGAAAATGCCGTTCCAAACAGATAGACCTTCAGATACGCATCGGCATAGACATAAGAAGCCTCACTTGCTCCGAATAAAAACAGAATGGGACGGCGTAAAAGATAACAGAACACAAACAACACAACCGCACATCTAAGCAGCATAAAGAAAGCATTTCCCATGATCTTCTCCGCCTGTTCATCCTCTCCCGCTCCTCTTGCCATGGAGAACAAAGGCGTGCCTCCGGCGCCGAAAAGCTGCGTGAAAGCCATGACCAGCGTGATCACGGGGAACGCCAGACCGATGCCTGTCAACGCCAACCCGTCCGCTTCCGGAAGATGCCCGATATATACACGGTCCACTACATTGTAAAGGATCTGTACGATCTGCGCCATGATCAGCGGAACTGCCTGTGAGATAATATTCTTTGATACGGTACTGCCTGCAAAATCTGTTGCCATCTTCTCCTCCCTCAGAGCGTCTTTGAAAATACAACTCTATGCTTTCCGCAGGAATAAATTCCTGTCACTTACTATTATAAATCCATAGGAAACATACTACAAACAAAATTTCAAAAGTTTATCTCTTGACATTTACTCTTCTACAGAAGTATATTTCTAATAGAGAGGTGAAAGATTTGGAAAGAATAATATACCATGGCTCATCAAATCTCATAAAGCATCCCGTCTACGGAAAGGGAAAACCTTATAATGACTATGGTCTTGGATTTTATTGCACAGAAAATCCGGATCTTGCAAAAGAATGGGCAGTCAATGAAAGTCAGGACGGATATTTAAATTCTTATAAAATAGACGATACAGATCTAAGTATTCTAAAACTTACCGATAAAGAATTTGGAATATTGCATTGGTTAAACATATTGCTTCAAAATCGCCAATTCGATATGCCCTCTCCACTTGCAAGAGAGGCAAAAAAATATATCAACGAGAACTTTTCCATTGCTTATGAAGAATACAATGTAATAATCGGATACCGCGCAGATGACAGTTACTTTTCCTTTGCCCAGGACTTCCTGAATGGAACAATCTCCTTCCGGCAATTAAATCATGCTATGCGATTAGGAAATCTAGGGGAGCAATTCGTTCTAAAAAGTAAAAAAGCATTTGATAAACTGGTATTCTGTGAATATGAGAAAGCTGATAAGAATCTCTGGTATCCCAGAAAAGAATTACGTGACCGCACTGCCCGGCAAGAATATTATAACATGGATAAAAACCAGTACCAACGGGGCGATATTTATATAGTATCCATCATAGATCAGGAGATGAAATCTGATGACAAACGCTTACGATAAATTATATCTGGAAAAAGCAAGGGTTTCCCTTGGCAGAATGTTAGACTTTGCAGTGAATCAATTAGATTATGACGCAGATGATTTTTTTCGGAGATTTATTGCTTCTGGTATAGCCACCCGGTTTGAACATGGAGACTCCTCTACGATCGCCGGAAAATCAGGTATAGAGACTGCATATGCCGTGATTGAATATACCTTGACACAAAATTCTGAATTAAATGAAGCACTGCAGATAGAGATCGATCACAGAGTGGACAGAAGCCCCCTCTACTGGGCGGGATGGGCACTTGCATACTACCAATGGTCGACATGTCTTAAATTCCAACAGATTATTGACCGCATTTCGGTTTCAGAGATTGTAAAAATGTACCATCCCTATCACGAGATGGACATCCGCCAGTTTTGCGATCATATGGATACCCTATACCGGGACAGAAAGACAGGATAAAAAACGTAGTCCGCTACGTTTTTTATCCTGCACTCAGACACGCCTTAAACCGCGTCAAAGTCATCTCTGTGTTTCTTCTTGCGGAACATGACATACAACGGTCTGTGGTATGTCAGCGCAGGGATCGGATAAAGCGCCGGCTCTTTTGCCATCAGATACTCCTTCACTCCCTGATCGCAGACCCCGCAGTCTACGGTTCCGTCGTAGATCCCCTGCAGCACTTTCGCCGCATCGGCAAATTCTGTCTTACAGGAAGCCGGAAGGCTGTCTATCTCCGGACCATTCGCAAAATCTGCGATCACCCCGACCTTATACCCTTCCAGTTCCGTATATTTCCTCAATCCCGTCAGCCCCCGGTTCACAGTCACGACCTCCGTCACCGCATGGCGCAGAAGCTTCGATAAGTAGAATTTCTCCAGGCGCTCCGGGGAATCCTGCGCCTGGAACAGCACGTCAAACTCCCCGTTCTCGAATTGGGGATAGATCTGATTCCACGGCGCAATGTGCATCTTAGGGCTATACCCGGCGGCACGAAGCCTGCTCATCACCAGTTCATAATCCCGTCCTCTCATCCGTCCGTCTTTATCTATGTACTGATAAGGCGGAAATGGATCCGCACATACTTTTATCTTCTCCATGCTTATTTCCCCAATTTCGCCGCAAGGGCAGCAAGAGTCGGCTCTACATAATTTCCATTTTCCAGGATCATCTTATCATCTATATAGATCGTACAATTCAGACAGATCCCGTCGATATGGCTCTTCGCCTCTCTTGGCGCGCCGCCGGAATAGCAGGACCCCTGATGCCCGAATCCCCACTGTGTACTTCCCCATACACGCTCGTCCTCCGTCGTACATCCCTCAAGCTTCGCATTCGGATTCACGCCATAGCAGACATGGGCGGCGATATACATATTGGGATCATCAAGCTTCTTATAATAGGCGCGCAGGATATCCGCCTGTTCGCCGCCTCTGATCTCCTGGATCCTGCCTTCCTTCACGATATAGGACACCGGTTCTGTCAACTGTCCAAGTTCCGCTTCACCGCCCCCTGAAATAGTTCCGTCAAACGCGATCACACCATTGATCGTCTCCTCCTTCGGCGCCCATCCGATCTGGCCTAACAGGAAATGCCCTCCCGGGAAACTGTAATCGCATTCATTTGCAACCGGGCGGTCCGGGTCGTTCTCAAAACGGATATCCGTACCAGCCGCGTTCGTAATACGCATACATTTCCCATCCTTCGTCATCTTCGCCAGTGTATTCTGGAACTCCTGCTGCGCCTCAAGATCAACCTCCCCAATGCAACGTACGATCCTCTCAATACTCAAACCGCCCAGCATCACCTGACGGGTGCGCCCATTTGTCACAGCCTTGTCCCAGATCGGGGAATACAGAAGCCACTGGTCGTTCATCTCCACCCACACATCCGCTTTATCCACACATGCGATCAGCGGTTCCGGGAGATAAGGCATGGTAAGCGCCCCGTACCCTTTCGGCGTAGAATGCCATGCGACCATCGTCTTCGCGCCCAATACTTCCGCCGCCTTCGCCATTTCCTCGACAACACGGAAATCCGGTTTCGAATCCACTGTGATCAGTACGCTCTCCCCCTTCTTAACCTGAATCAGATCATGCATCAACTTATAACTCGCGTTCGCCAACTCCAAATCCATATACTTCGGCATACTTATTTCCTCCTTTTCGTTTTTATAAATTAATCTTCTATCGACTCACCGATGATCCCGCTGTTTGTCTTGCCGAACATCTTCATCAGTACATAATAAACGATGATACTGACTACCAATGAATTGATAGAAGCAATGCCCCAATGAACTGCAAATCCTACCGCCGCGCCGACGAACAATCCCACGAACGCCCATATGTTGACCTTGCAGTATCTGGTTCCCGGTCCGTACTCATACTTCTGCCCCTTCAGAAGATAATAATCGCAGATAATGACTCCTGCCACCGGCGGGATCCCGACGCCTAGCAATGACAGCCATGTAGTAAAATAATCCGCAAGTCCCATCGCGCCTACGATGGTCGCCGCGATCCCTGTAACGATCACGATCTTATGCTTCGTAAACGGAAGGCAGTTCGCCAGTCCGAGGCTTCCTGTATACAGGTTGTTATCATTCGTCGTCCACTGCGCGAGGATCAGTATCAGAAGCGCCGCCGCTCCAAGTCCCATTGCCAGGAACGCCACCGGCGGATCGCTCTCTCCTGTCGCCGCCGAGATCAGATAGCCTGCCATAATGACGAACGAGTTTGCCACCAGATAACCAAAGACTGTCCCTGCCCACGAGGTCTTCGCATCCTTAGCATAGCGGGTGATATCTGACTGCGCCGCCGCGCCTCCTGCAAATGAACCTACGATACTCACCACCGCCGCGCTGATCGTCATCGGCTCTTTGGGTACGATATTCATAACCTCGCTCCATCCTCCGACGCCCTTTACTGCCAACGTCACGCCGATCAAAGACAAGATCGCGATCGCAGGTACCGCCACATAACTGAGCAGATTCAGACCCTTGTACCCGAAATACGCAGTCAGCATCATCAGGATACCGCCCCATGCCGCCGCCACGTACTGCGACGTCAGAATCCCGCCGCCCGGGAACAATGCGGACATGGTCGAACCAAAGAAACCTACTTGCACCGCATACCATCCAAGCATGACCACCGCCAACAGAATCCCTATAACCTTCGATCCCTCACGCCCGAAGCTGTGCCGTGCCAGCATCGCCGACGCTACGCCTTCCTTCGCTCCGGCAGCGCCTACTGCGCCTCCGTAGATGCTAAGAACCCCATTCCCCACCAGCACCGCGATCACGGCGTCCTTTAGGCTCATGCCAAACGCGATCGCCGTACCGGTATAGAGTCCCGACATACAGATACAATACCCTGCCGCCACAAAAGCAACGCTCAAGAATCCCTTACGCTCCGAATCTGGTACGCGGCAAGTCGCGTTGTCATTCTCTGCCTGAGAGATCACTTCTGTCTGCGCCTTTTTACTTACGTCTTCCATATTCCTTCCTCCTTTTCCTATGTACTCTCGAAAATCAACCGAATGGCAGGTGTACAAGAGACTCCAAGAATACATTAATATAATGGTTTCTATATCTAATACTATACAGCCTCACTGCCTTTCTGTCTTCGTGTAAACAACCACAAAAAAAGCCGTGATATGTGCAAATGCACATATCACGGCTGACGCTCGTCCTTCCTTACCTTTCTTTCATAATATCAAACGCGATCAGAAAATTCAACAGGTGAGGCATTTCAAACGGCGTGTATCCGAACAGCTCCGTAATCTTCCCTTTTCTTTGTAAAATAGTGTTCTTATGCACATACATCTGCTGTGCCGCCCGCATGGTATTACCATTGTTTTCCATAATACATCTCATCGTGTGCGTAAGGTCGGTTCCATGCCTCCTGTCGTACTCAAGCACCGGAGCCAGGAAACGGCGGCAGATCTCCTGTGTCTCCTGCTGCCCTCCCATATCCCGCAGCTTCTGGAAGAAATACACGGATTCATGGAAGACTACCCTGTTCTCCCCATAATACTCCCGTCCGATCACAGCGGCCTGAAACGCCTGGTGATAGGCACACGGAAGCGCAGTCACACTGGCAAAAGAATCGCTGACTCCAATCGAAACCGACAGATTCGGCTTTCCTTCAAAGATCTTCAAGATCTGGCGTCCGAAATCCACAAGATCGATCTCGTCCTTCCTGTCACTTAGAAACAACAGGATCGTATCACTTCGAAGCGCCAGCCAGTTACCCTGGTTATACATCTTCATAAAACTCTCAACCTTCGATAACAGAACCCGCTTCACATAATCCTGCATCTCTAACTGCACCTTCGGATCGACCATCTGCTGTATGGAATTGATGTTGATCAGCACCACCCTGGACTTATCCTGGATAGACAGACCAAGCTCCGTCCCCCTCTCGATCGCCTTGTCGTCGCTTGGGAAATTCCATACAAGAAGATCCGCCACATATTCCTGCAGCGCCTTTTCCCGGAATTCCGCAGTCCGGTTCCTCTTTCGAAGTATCAAAGCCCCCGACACAACCAGGGAATTGATCAGATTCCCTTCCTTATCATAAGAAAATCCTTCGTCGCAATCCGTAATAAAGAGCCCGAACAGATTCTTCTGCGAACGGATGAGCACGATCAGACACGGCTTCCCTAAGATTTCCTCCACCGTATACCCGTCTCTGCTGCAGGCATACAGAATATGATTAAAATTCTCCCTTAGATATTCCTCTTCCGCCTGCACCACCGGTTCGCCTCTGTCCGAATAGATCGTCTTCCCGTACGTATCATAATAGGAAATCTTCTTCTCAAGCCTCTGATTCATCTGACGGAAGACCACGTCCATATTCTCTTCATTCACGATCAGATTCAGGAAATCATTGCGGACCATGGAATAATCGTTCACATCTGCCGCCTGGATATTCTCTTCATACAGAAGGTTGATGATCGGATTCAGGATCTCGATATAAGACACGTCTGTTCTTGCCTGGATCAGAGGAAAACGATTCTCATCACAGATCCTTATGATCTCCGGATCGACCTGCCTGATCCATGTCCCGATGTAGCACAGCACCAACCCGCAGCACCCGTATTCGATCAGTGTCTCGATCACGATCTTCTGCTGCTTTACATTGTCACAGATCGCATAGAACGATGTAATATAGAGCTGATTCTTAAGAACCCACCGGGAAATACTTCCTTCCGCCACCTCCAGTACGCTGATGCTCTCGATGGGCGTATCCAGTCCCGTCTGCCCGGCTACCACGACAGCGCCGAACAGGCCGCCGAACTTCAATGCCTCTCTGATCGTTAATGCCACTTGGTTCTCTCCTTTCCGCCTTAAATGCCTATCCATAATATTCAAATATCCCACATATATTTTAATATTATACCTTTTCCTCTGAATTTGCATATCCCATTTTTATATTGTGTCAAAATTTTTTTCTAAATTAAGAATGTGCCAGACACCACTTAGGTGTGCTGACACATTCTTCGGTTAATTCGCGCCTTCCCTGCGGATCATCCTCATGATCAGATCTACCGACCCCTGAATCCCATAACTCGCACTGTTGATACAGAGATCGTAATTCTTCGCCTTCCCCCAGTTACGCCCGGTGTAATATTTATAATACTTGATATGCGCCTTATCAAGCTTCGCCAGCAAATGCCTCGCCTTCTTCTCGTTCTCCACGCCGCGCACCTCCATAACCCGGTGGATCCGCTGTTCCAGGGGCGCCGTAATGAAGATGCTGATATGAGGGATCCGGTTATTAGTCAGGATCGCGTCCGCGCACCGTCCCATCACGACAAAATCCTCTTTCTTCGCCATATCGCACAGTAAGTCGCTCTGGTTGAAGAACACCGCGTCCTTCTTGGGCAGTCCATGGTAGCGGTTGAATTCCCGGAACTTCTCTTTCAGGGTTGACTTCGGCGCCGGCGCAAATGCCGGTATCTCATTCAGATACTGACGGCGGTCCTTCCCATCCTTCTTATAAGGATAGCCTCCCCGATCCATCACCGACTCCTTCTCTGCCTCCAGACGCTTTAACACCTCGTCAAATATCTCCACATCATAATAGTTGATCTTCAAAGTATCCGCCAGTGTGAACCCGATCTCGCTGCCGCCGCAGCCGTAGGTACGTCCGATACAGATGATCAGATGATCGTTTTTTGAAAAACGCGACTGCAGGTTCAGCATATTAAGCTGTGCGATCTTCTGATCCAGGATATCCCCTTTGATAAAACTGGTCGGAAGCTCCGTCACTTCTTTCAATATCTCATCATACTTTCTCATTATACCGCGCCTTGTCGACCGGTCCGGGATCGTCCGCGCCATGTTGCTGATCAGCGCCAGTTCACTTCTCAGGATATACGCCTGATTCCGCTCATGCATCATCCGCACGGTCTCTTCGATACAGTCTTCCTTCTTCCCGTTGAATACACGTCCAAGCGCCGAGCCCAATTCCCGGTAGACTTCTTCATCCAGATCATAGATCCGTCCGGCAAGCTCTCTTAGATTCTTCTCTTTATTTGAAAAATTCTCCATCTTAGCAGCTCCTCCTTATCTGAAAAATATGAACGTATCCAACAGGAACACCGGAACCAGTACCATCAGCGACCACCCGATATACCGGAAGAATGACGGCATGTGGATACCGTTTTCATCCGCGATCGCCTTCACCATGAAGTTCGGCGCATTTCCGATATACGTGTTCGCTCCCATGAACACCGCTCCGCAGGAGATCGCCGTCAGCACCTTCACAGGCACCATACCCAGAGTCGTGGCAAGCCCGTCCGCGAAACCGCTTGCCCCGGCTGTCGTCAAGAACACCAGGTAAGTAGGCGTATTGTCGAGGAAGCTTGAGAGCACGCCTGTCGTCCAGAACATCTGGTAAGGCTCCGTGATCCCAAGATCCGCGCCCATTCCCTTCAAGATCGCAAGCGCCGGCTGCATGGTGATGAAGATTCCGATAAATAAGACCCCGACTTCCTGTATCGCTCCCCATGTGAAGTGATTCTTCTTACGGATCACCGGGTCTGTCGTCCGAAAGGAAAGAAACGCGGCAAGCAGTATAACCGCGATCTCAATGATCGCCGGATAACTTAAGAGCACTTCCCCGAAGATATGTATCCCCCGGACATTGCCCTGGGCATCCTGAAAAAACGGCTGATCCGGCAGGATTCCGCTTAGGACTACCGCCGCCACGATCATCACAAGGAAGATCAGGTTATGAAGCCCGCGAAGCTGGATCTTCGTCCCCGGTTTACTGATGTCCGGTTTGCGTCCCCTTGCCATATCACGGCAATACCGTTTCCTGTCGATAAAGTAGAAGATCGTAAGAAGAACCGCCATGTTAAACAGCATGATCGGGAACAGGTGCAGGCTCCAGAAGAAGGGAACCCCTCTGGAAAATCCCATCAGCAGCGGAGGATCTCCGATCGGCGTCAGGCATCCTCCAATATTGGATACCAGAAAGATAAAAAACACCAATATATGCGAACGGTTTCTGCGCCATGCGTTCATCTTGATGACCGGACGGACCATCAGCATACTGGCGCCCGTCGTCCCGATCCAGCTGGACAGCAGCGTTCCTATCGTAAGCAGGATGATATTTACCCTGGGAGAACCCGCCAGATCTCCCTCCATGGTGATATTTCCGGCTACGCAGAACAGGCCGAACAGCAATACGATAAAGGTCAGATAGTCGTTGACCAGACACTCAAGCACCGTCTCTGCCGCCCTCCCCGCTCCGAACAAGAAACCGAAAGGCAGGATGAAGAGAAGCGACCACCCCGCAACCACCAAGGGCTGATGGGATTCCCACCACTCACCCTTTATCAGCGGCAGCACTGCGATACAGAACAGAAGCCCTGCAAACGGAATACAGAGCCACAGCGGTACCGCCGCCTTCACCTCCGCAGATCCCTCTGCCGCTAATGCAGTCAGCGGGCTGCAGGCAAGCAGGACAAAGAGGCTTCCGATATAAGCAATACATTTCTTTAACATAATATCCCCCTCTTGTGAAAGATTTATCAAATCACTAGTATACTGACACATTATAATCAAATGCATTTTCAGAATCAAGTACAAAATGTACCAATTCTTGTCACTTATTGACCGAAGGAACTATACAATTTGAAGAAAAGCTTCAAATACGATCCGTACTATGCTACAATATGGAGGATCATTTGCAAATATTATATATTAGGAAGGAACATTTTATTATGTCTGAAAACCATAGACAACCGCGCCCCGCATTTCACGGGAGCGATATTGAACAGATTGAGAAATATTACGGGATCCCCAAAGAAACCATCGTAAAATTCGGCGCCAACGTAAACCCTCTGGGCTTGTCGGATTCCGTACGCAGCTCCTTATCCAAGCATCTGGACATCATCACCAGTTATCCGGACAGAGATTATCGAAGCCTCAGGCAGGTGATCGCCGCCTACTGCGGCACGGATATGGAGTATGTTGTTACCGGCAACGGCTCCACCGAGCTGATCTCCCTGCTGATCGGCCAGCGGAAGGCACGCCACGCACTGGTGATCGGACCTACCTACTCGGAGTATGCAAGAGAGCTGTCCCTTACAGGCGGCAGGATCTCCCACTATTATCTGGATGAAACCCGGGATTTCCGGTTAGACATGGGTGATCTTAAGAATACGCTTACAGATGATGTGGATTTCCTGATCCTGTGTAATCCCAATAACCCTACTTCGTCCGCTCTTACCCTGGACGAGCTGCGCGCACTTGCCGCACTTTGCCGGGAACGAGGTATCTTCATCATGATCGACGAAACTTATGTCGAATTCGCTCCGTCTGTGGAAGAAATCTCCGGAATCCCTCTGGTATCCGAATTCGACAACCTGATGATCATCCGCGGCGTATCCAAGTTCTTCGCCGCTCCCGGTCTTCGGCTGGGCTATGGCGTGACCAGTAACCGACAGTTCCTAGAGGAATTAAAGAAACACCAGAACCCCTGGTCGCTGAACAGCATCGGGGCATTCGCCGGAGAGCTGATGCTGGAAGATACGGAATATATCCGCCGAACAAGAGAACTGATCCTCTCGGAGCGTTCCAGGTGCCTTGACACATTGAAGAGCTTCCCATATGTGAAAACCTATCCTGCCTATGGGAATTTCATCCTGCTAAAGCTTTTGAAAGAAGGGCTGACTTCCTTCGATGTGTTCGAACATGCCGTCCGGCAAGGCATGATGATACGGGACTGTTCCTCCTTCGAAGGGCTTCCGGGGGAATATGTGAGATTCTGCATCATGAATCCGGAAGATAACACACGGCTTCTCCGATGTCTTGGGGAATTACTGGCTTAAGGTGAATACTTGGCGAAGGAAAAGGGCTGCTGCGAAATAACCGCAGCAACCCTCTCTTTACTTCAAGATCTCCTTCAACAGCTCCATCAACTTCGGAATATCGATCGGCTTGGCGATATGCCCGTTCATCCCCGCTTCAAGCGCCGCCTTCCTGTCCTCATCAAAGGCGTTTGCCGTCATTGCAATGATTGGAATACCCGCGATCTTCTGATCTTCAAAACTTCGGATCCTTCTTGTTGCTTCATATCCGTCCATGATCGGCATCTGGATATCCATCAGAACCAGATCGTACTGTCCGGCTCCGGCAGCTTCAAGCCTCTCTACGGCGACCGCTCCGTCATCTGCCACATCGACGGTAAATCCTGCCTCTTCAAGAATCTCCACCGCGATCTCCTGATTCAGCTCGTTATCCTCAACCAGGAAGATCTTCCTGCCCTCGAATGAGATCTCCTCTTCCTGCATGGACAGATCCGCTTCTGTATCTATAAACGGCGACTCCAGGATCCCCCGAAGCTCTGATAAGAAGATCGGTTTGGAGCAAAATGCCGTGACGCCTGCATTTCTTGCTTCTTCTTCTATATCGGACCAGTCATATGCCGTCAGGATGATGATCGGCTTCTCATCTCCGATGATCCCCCGTATCCTTCTCACCACTTCAACACCATTCATATCCGGCATCAGCCAGTCAATAATATACGCGGCATACTCGTCATCCTGTTCTACCGCAAGCCGGGTACGCAGTACCGCCTCTTTCCCGGAAGTCGTCCAGTCAGGACGCATCCCGATCGTAGACAGCATCTTGGTAACACTGGAACAAGTGTTGAAATCATCATCCACAACAAGCGCCCGGAGCTCTTTCAGCTGCGGGATCACTTCTTGTCTGACCGAACCGGAGCTAGTCTTAAAGAGCAGCTCAACGGTGAACGTCGAGCCTTTCCCCTCCTCGCTCTCTACCGAAATCTTTCCACCCATCATATCCACTATATTCCTGGTGATCGCCATCCCAAGCCCGGTTCCCTGGATCCCGCTGACGGTACTGGTCCTCTCTCGCTCAAAAGGTTCGAAGACATGCTTCTGGAACTCTTCGCTCATCCCGATCCCCGTATCCTTCACCTGGAACTCATAAGCCGCGAATCCCTCGGGAGCATTCCCCTTCTGGATGATACGCACCCCGACGACTCCGCCCGGTTTTGTAAACTTCATTGCATTACTCAGAAGATTCAGAAGAACTTGATTCAGCCTGAGTTTATCACACAAAACATGTTCATTGACCACATCGTCCGTATCAATAAAGAACTCCAAACGCTTAGCCGTAATATCCGCCTGCACGATCGTCTTCAGATCATGCATGATCTCCGGAAGCGAAGCCTCTTTCTCCTCAATCTTCACCTTGCCGCTCTCGATACGGCTCATATCCAACACATCATTGATCAGGCTCAGCAGATGATTGCTGGACGTTGTGATCTTAGCCAGGTAATCCTGCACCTGTTCGGTATTATCAATATGTGCCGCCGCAAGGGATGTAAATCCAATGATGGCATTCATCGGCGTCCGGATATCATGGGACATATTATTCAGGAATGTCGTCTTCGCTTTGTTGGCGTGCTGTGCCGCCGCCAATGCATCCTGCAGGTTCGTCTTCTGCTTCTCCAACTGCTCTTCCATCCGCTTCTCGTCATCTATATCAACAAATAAGCCGATAAAAGTGATCGGCGATCCGTCTTCACGCCTGGACAGCCTGCCGGCGGCATGGAACCATCTCCATCCGCCATGACGGGTAAGAAGCCTGTATTCTACATCATATGTTTTTTTTCCGGTATAATCTTTTACCGTATCCCAATACTCTTTGAGCACCCATGCCTTATCTTCCTTATGCAGCAGATCCGACCAGGATTCCAGCTTGTCCGGAAAATCTGCCTTACTCTCATATCCTATCATCTCACGGAAAGCATCCGTCCATGTACAGGAAATCATCTCCGCTTTCTCGTCAAACTCCATACTCCATCTGCCGGACCCCATTGCCGTATGGATATTCTCCATATCCGTCTGTTCCCGCTCGATCATAGCGTAAGCCGCCCGGATCCGTTTCCCGTCTGCTTTCTCCTGCTCTAGCAGGATCCTTGAATTTCTTCTCGACTGATAAATGATCCCAAGGAATACCACGAGCATTGCGACTACCGTAATGACGATCTGTACAATACCGTTATGCATCATCTCCTCGCTGATGGAACTGATCTGGTCACTGATCACATTATTTCGGATCAGGATCGTCAGCATCCAGTCGGTTCCTTCTACCGGAACATAACAGAGGTCTTCCGCCGTATCCGAGTATGTAAATGATATCTGTCCCCTGCTGCCGTTTGCGAAGTCTTCTTTCAGCTTTTGATAGTCTGTTTCCTTCTCCATCACAGCCTCTTCAAGCGCGGAGAGCACATTCTTTCCTGCCGTCAGATAACCGAAATCATCATTGGTCAGACTTTCGCCGTTGCGGTAATATAGATTACAGTAAGTCTCGTTATCGCTTGCCTGCAGGGTCAGGGAACTTAACATATCGGCTATATTGATCTGTATGAAGCACACCTTGATCTGCCTTCCCTGAAAGTAAATGCCTTCCACCGGCATTGCCAGGATCACCTGCTTCTTTGCTCCGTAGAGATTCGCCGTACTGATCACAGGCTCCGTCAGCTCTTCCGCCAGAAATGCATATCGGCTAAGCCCCGACGTCGTGCTGTGCTGCGCATAGACGATCCCGTCCTCATCTACCATCGCAAACTTATCCACCCCAAACAATCTCCTGGTATTCCCAAGAAAACTGCGAAGCGTTTCTTCTGATTCCAGGTCAGAATCTTCCAATACATCCAACGCCTTCTCTATGTGCCTGAAATTATTATTCAACTCTTCGGAAACTACCCGCGCCCTTCTGCCGGCTAGTTCATCCAGATAGAATTCACTGACTCTGCTCACCGCCTGGTCCGTGCCGATCCGCGCACTCTTCGATATCCATAATGTCGTAATGATAAGAACCGCCGCGATCGTGATCCCGCCCCATATAGCGTATGCAATTGTCTGTCTCTTCTGCTTTTCGTTTATATTAATCTGCTGTGATCGTCCCATTTCCTGCTCCTTAATCAATTACACCAAACAGCATCTGCAGCGTTGCCGCAGCATCTTTTTTATAAATAATCGTTGTAGACTCTTCCGTCTTCTCCGGATAAAGCTCTCCCGGAAGACATCCGTCCGCGATCTTGACAGCCACTTGAACGGTATCAAAACCGATCGAATAACAATCCTGCACCCCCAGAGCATAGATGACATCATCCCTGAGATACCGGAGCGCTTCCTGGTCATGGTCCATTCCCACAATTACGATCTCATCCTCTCTCCCCGCTTCAAGAACCGCCCTTGCCGTACCGACCGGATTACTCATATTACAGCAGACAAACCCTGCCAGATCCTTATACCGCGCCAGAAATTCCTGTGCGTATTGATAGGATAACTCTACGCTGTCTTCATCATATGCGATCTCCACGATCTCCATATCCGGATACTTAGCGATCACATCCTGTGCGCCCCTTGCCCGTTCCTCATGGCACGGTGCCCCCTTTGTCCCCACCAGGACCGCTATCTTTCCCTGATATCCAAGCTTCTCACAGAGGACTTCCGTAAGATCAGCGCCGTCTTCATAATTATGTGTATTCCCGACATAGGCAATACGGTTACAGCCATCCTCACGGTCGGCATCCGAACTTGAAAATGTCATGATCTTCTGTCCGCTCTCTAAAAGCCCGTTGATCACAGGCGTGACTACAGCCACATCCGCTACGTCCACTCCGATCACATCAAAACCTTTTGCCGATGCATCGGTCAGACGCTGGATCTGATCCTGTGCAGACACCGCTTCAGGCGCAAGATACTCATAATTAATGATGATCCCCGCTTTCTCATACTCCTTTGCCGCATCCTCAATCCCGATGGCAACTGCATCCCACCACGGATGAACCACCTTGTAGGTAAGACAGAGATTATATTCCTTCTTAAGCGGCTGATAACCGTCCAGCTCATGGTCAAACTCAACCGCATGCGCCGCCTCTTCGCTGAATACGCCGTCCTCCCCCGTGTCTGCCGTATCTTTATCCTCTGCTTCTTTATATACATTCACTCCCCCCGAACTCTGTCCGTCCTTCGTTGAGGGGGGATTCTCATCCCTGTCCGTCTTTTTACAACCGCTTATTCCCAGACAGCAGCCGCAAACTGTCATACCGATCAAAACATATAGGAAAACTCTGCTTTGCACTTTCCGATTCCCCATATATCTTCGCTTGTCGCCCGTACCTTCGGATCTCTTTCCAAACATAGCCGCACCTTCCCCTCCCTTACTCTGCCTAAGCGCATCTGCAGCAGATCGTAGAAATGAATTCCAAACACACTAAAATCTGTTCCAATACAGCACGCTCAATTCTTCCGGAAAGATAATCCTTCAAGATCAGCCATCACCGGCAGAAGATGGGCTATACAGGAACAGCCGCAACCGTTTTCAATGCGAATATTATACCACAAGAATACCAAAAACTCTACCTCTGAAAGCATAAGATTTTACTACAAAACAGGAATCGGTCACTGACCGGTCCCTGTTTTCCTGACGTATATTCCATTCTCCCTGGCAAATCCCATCTTCATCAGGTACGCCGTATGTGTATCTGATCCCTTCTCCGAATATGTAAGGGTGTGGATCCCTTTTGCCGGCAGGATTCCCATTGCAGCACACTACATATGCCTGATCCAGCGCCGGAGAGGCTCCTGCAAAGCCCGGGAAGAACTTCCCCCACCATTTCAATGACCATAGAGACGTTCATATTTAGTACCCGCTTCCTGCATCCGTGTTCTTCATGATCTTAACCAATCTGCTTGTTCCAAGCCTGTCTGCGCCAAGCCGCATGAATTCTTCCGCATCGTCAAAAGAGGAGATCCCGCCTGCCGCTTTTATCTTCACCTCTTTGCCGACATGCTTTCTCATCAGCTCCACATCGGCAAAGGTTGCTCCGCCTGATGAGAATCCCGTAGACGTCTTGATATATTCCGCCCCCGCATTCGTAACGATCTCACACATCTTGATCTTCTCTTCTTCCGTAAGCAGACAGGTCTCGATGATCACCTTCAGGAGCTTCTTGCCGCACGCCTCATGGATCCGACGGATCTCGTCTTCGACCTCCTGGTATCTCTTATCCTTCAGATATCCGATGTTGATCACCATGTCGATCTCATCCGCCCCGTTCGCAATGGCATCCTCCGTCTCACAGACCTTCACGGCTGTCGTACTGTATCCGTTGGGGAACCCGATCACCGTGCAGATGGGCAGCTTCCCTTCGACATATTCTGCCGCCTGCTTCACATAAGCCGCCGGAATACACGCGGACGCCGCCTCGTACTTTACCGCGTCGTCCAGGATCTGCCGGATCTCCTCCCATGTGGCAGTCTGGCTTAACAATGTATGATCAACAATTTTTAGAACTTCTCTTTTTTCCATATTAATCTCCTTTTCTTTCTATCTCTTTCCATTTGTTTATACCTGGCAGATCCTCCGCATCTTTGCTCCCGCGAATCCATCTATCAGAAAAGCGAAACGATACTGACCAACAATGCACTCATGATACTGACAAATCCTCCGCCGATCATGGACTTGAAGACCAACCGTGAAATGGTGCCTAGCTTCTCCGGGCAGAGCACTCCGATCCCGCCGACACACATCCCCATGCTAGAGAGATTGGCGAACCCGCAAAGAGAGATCGCGCAGATCATTCCCACTCTTGGCTCCAGATCGCCGAGCCTCCCGGCGAGATCTTCAAAAGCAATGAATCACCATCTGCATACCTGTCGACGCGCCTTCGGCAAGGGCGTCAATGGCATTCGAATTATTTCCTTTGTTATCCATCTTAACATCCGTGATGGATTTGATCTGCTCTGTCTGCGGATAGATGATCTTGGAAACCATGATGCTGCCGATCGGAACCAGCGCACTTGCGATCAACAGATATTCCATCGGAATTCCCAGTGCATGATATCCGCCCAATATAGACGCGGACATACTGCCCATTCCGGAAACCAGTATCACAAAGATCTCACTCTCTGTCAGATCCTTCAGATATTTGCTGACCAGGATCGGACTGTCCGTGTGCCCCAGGAACATATTGGCAACCGCAACAAAGCTTTCCACCTCCGTGGTCCCCATGATCTTCCCTACGCCTTTACCGATCCATTTTACGATAAAACCGATCACGCCAAGATAATACAGCAGTCCGACCAGAGCCGATACAAATATAATATTCCCCAGACTCTGGACAATAAATACACTCATCTTAGAACGATCGAAGAGATCTCCGAATACAAAAGTCAATCCTTCATTTCCGCAATTGATGACAGCCGTCAACCCGTTCGACAAAACTGTGACGATCTTCTGTCCCAGCGGGATCTTAACGAGAACTGCACCCCCGGAATCTTTCCGCGAGCCTATATTATTTTCTCAAGAACAGAACTCCCAATGGTTCCATCCGGCATATCAAGCCCAAAATTGTCTGCGATCGTCGCGCCTACCACCCCGAAGGTCTGTGCGTCCTCAAGCTTCCCATATCCCTCCATCGCCGGAGAATACGCAAGGAACGGAACTCTTTCTCTCGTATGGTCGGTGCCAGTATGTGTCGGATCATTGCCGTGATCTGCTGTAATGATCAATAGATCCTCTTCTCCAAGCAGGTCTAATAACTCTCCCAGTTTCGTGTCGAACCTCTCCAGCTCCCGCGCATAGCCCTTCACATCGCGGCGGTGTCCCCACAACGCGTCAAAATCTACCAGATTCACATAGCAAAGCCCTTCAAAATCCTTCTTTGCGATCTCGATGGTCTGCTCCATCCCGTGTACGGAGCTTTTGGATTTGTTCGATTCCGTAAGTCCTTCTCCGTCAAAGATATCAAAGATCTTTCCCACAGAGATCACATCAAGCCCGGCGTCTTTCAGTACGTTAAGCGCGGTTCTCCCGTAAGGTTTCAGCGCATAATCGTGGCGGTTGCTGGTACGCTTGAACTCGCCCTTCTTCCTGCCCACATACGGCCTTGCGATCACACGCCCGACCTTCCACTCGTCCTTCATGGTGATCTCACGGGCAATCTCACAGCAGCGGTACAGTTCTTCCAATCCGAAGGTCTCTTCATTTCCGCAGATCTGAAGAACCGAATCTGCCGATGTGTACACGATCATATGTCCCGTGGCGATCTCTTCCTCCGCAAGCTCTTCTAGGATCTCCGTTCCGCTGGCGCTCTTATTTCCGATGATCACACGACCCGTTCTCTCCGACAGTTCATCCAGCAGCTCCTTGGGGAATCCGTTCTCCGTAAATGTCTGAAACGGCTTCGTAATATACAGCCCCATCATCTCCCAATGGCCGGTCATCGTGTCCTTCCCGGTGCTTGCCTCCCCCAGATAAGTGTAGTATCCAAGCGGCCTTTCTGCCGGTTCCACCTGTTTGAGCGGATGCAGGTTCGCCATTCCGAGCTTCTGAAGATTCGGAATATGAAACGTATCCATCCGCTGCGAGATATGTCCAAGCGTGTCGGTTCCCGCATCGCCGTAATCCGCCGCATCCGGCAGCGCCCCCGCGCCGAGCGAATCCACCACAATGGTAAATATTCGTCTGTATCTCTTCATTCTTATACCCTCTTTCTTATCTCTTTCTTATCTCTTTCTTATCTCTTTATCTCTCTCGGAAAATCTCGCGTCCGCCTATAAACTTAGCCGCTATGTGACGGTCTTCGGCAAGATAGATCAATCGCTCCAGGCGTTCTCTCACACGCAGTTCCCGGGGACTTCTGATCGAAGAATCATCCATCACCACCGCGTCAAATTCATATCCTTCCTCGAAGCTGCCCGCCTTGCCAAAGAACTCTCCGCCGCCTTTTGTCGCCAGGTAGAATACCTCCTCCACCGTAAGCGGCGCCACGGACTGGTCATACAGCCTCCACCTCAGCTTCGAGCACTGGACTGCCGCCGCCATTGCTTTGAATATGGACAGGGAGGATCCCGCCGCGATATCCGTACCTAACCCCGCCCGGATCCCTCTCTCCAGGTATAATTTCACAGGCGCCGCACCCGAAACCAGATTGGCGTTAGACTCCGGACAATGGGCGACGAATACCCCGCGCCTCTTCATCAGGTCCGTCTCTGCCTCCCCGCTGTGAACGCAGTGCGCCATGACCGCAGGGCAGGAATTCCCGAACAGCCCGTACCGGTCATAGGATTCTCCGTAGAATTCTGTCCCGGGACAGAGCTCCTTCACCCACGCGATCTCTCCTAAGTTCTCCGACAGATGCGACTGCACCGGCAGATGATATCTCTTCTGCAGCCCGGATAATTTCTCTAACAGCTCATCCGTACACGAGGGCGTGAACCGGGGCGTCAGGATTGGCATGACATGCTTGAAGTTCCGGCTGTCATGCAGCCATCTCTGTGTATCCCCGGCTGACCTTTCGGCGCTTTCTTCACACAGACACTTCGGACTGTTCCTGTCCATGTTCACCTTCCCTACGTATGCCGTGATCCCCGCGTTCTCCAGCTTCTCCATCAGCAGAAGCGTCGCGTCCGCATGGATCGTTCCGAAGACGCACGCCCTGGTCGTCGCGCTGTTTCTTAGATCCTCAGCGAAAATGTCATATGCCCTCCCGGCATAATCAAGATCTGCATATTTGGCTTCTTCTACAAATGTATGCGTGTTCAGCCAGTCGATCAGCTCCAGATCCATCCCCAGCCCGCGGAACGGATACTGCGGCGCATGCACATGCAGATCCACCAGTCCGGGAATGACAATCTTATTCTCATAATTGTAACACGGAAAGGCTTCGTAACTCTCCGGCAGCAACTCATAGACGCCTGCGCTTTTGCCGTCCCTGCATACAACATAGCCGTTCTCTACTATGCAGAGTTCTTTCCTTGTCCTGCTATAGCAGATATTTCCTTTTATCACATAGTTTCTCATTACTGCCGCACTTCCTCTTGGTTGTTATTTCTACATATTTGTGACGATCATAGTAACCAGTTCTTTGAAAGACTTCGCCACACGGTCCGCCGTCTCCTGCACCTCTTTGTGATTCAGTTCCTGCTTTGACAGCCCTGCCGCCATGTTGGTGATACAGGAGATCCCGCCGATCTCCATTCCCATATGGCGCGCCGCCATTGCCTCGCATGCCGTACTCATCCCGACTGCGTCGCCGCCCCAGATTCTTGCAAGGCGTACTTCCGCCGGAGTCTCATAATTCGGGCCGGTGAACTGTACATAGATGCCTTCCTTGATGTCGATCTTACACTGCGCCGCACATTTCCGGATCACACTCTGCAGACGCACACTGTATACCTCGCTCATATCCGGGAACCGGGTTCCTAATTGGTCCATGTTCGGCCCGATCAGCGGACTTGGTACTCCGGTTGTAATATGGTCTGTGATCAGCATAAAATCTCCCGGCTTATAAGTGTCGTTCACACCGCCTGCCGCGTTGGTAAGGAGAATCTTCTTCGCGCCGAGCATTCCCATCAGGCGGGTCGGGAGAACCACATCGGACATGGGATATCCTTCATAATAATGTACGCGTCCCTGCATGATCACAACAGGGGTTTCCTCCACATATCCGAATACGAACCTGCCCTTGTGCCCTTTCACCGTCGACACCGGAAAACCTTCGATCTCGGTATATTCAATGGTATCTACGATCTTGATCTCGTCCGCGTAATCGCCTAACCCAGAACCCAGGATCAAAGCAACCTCCGGTTTGAAATCAATCTTTTCTCTTACACTGGCTACACATGTCATTAATTTGTTATACATCTCTTCACATCCCTTTCTCTGTTCATTAAAATTTTTCTTTTTACCGCACAATACATAATAACTCAGAACTATGTTGTAAATAAATTATACATAATTTTCATTCTTTTCAAAACGATATCTGTCGTATTTGTTGAATTTTTATAATTTTAGGACATATGCACAAAAATATATACACATTTTTAACTACTTTTCACAAAAACCTTGATTAAAAAATAGAAGGGGCTGTCGGGAAATAGATAGTCCAATGCATGGGAGGCGGCGATACATGTGTATCGTCGCCTCCATTAAAATTAATGATAAAATAGAAAAAAGATGGCTAAGGTTGTCACCACATAAGGAGATAATTTGAAAACATTATTGGAATACAGCTTATGGGCGATAGCAAAGGCAAAAGCCAGCGTAAGAAGCAGAAACGCTTCTTGCACTGGCTTTCTTTAATGTCAACAATAAAATCGCACATTCGCAAAATGAAAAATTCTTTGCTACACTTTGGCCAAAGGAGGTCGATACGAAACAAACTAATTGAGAACAACAGATACACCGATGCGATTGGGCGGCACTTATACACAGATTGAAGATTACTTTCTTCCCGATTTAAAACTGTCCGAAGAAGAAACAAAGCCCATCGGCATATGGGGGCCGCCTTCTTGTTTTCTACAAATTGATTTTGGATTTCTACCCTTGGTTGCGTAAATGTATAGGAAGCTGTATGGAATGTGATATATTTTTTTGATATCATTTAGGCAACAAAACAAGGAGGATAGAGTAATATGAATTTTTCAGAAAAATTATTGACACTCAGAAAAGCAAAAAATTTAACGCAGGAACAGCTTGCCGAAAAACTTGATGTTTCAAGGCAGTCTATTTCAAAATGGGAGAGTGGTCAGGCGGTTCCAGAAATGGAAAAAATAGTAGCATTGAGTGTGGTTTTTGATGTTACAACTGACTATTTGCTAAAGTCATCAGAAATAGATGATTTATCTGTAAAAACAGAAATGTTGGAAAAGCAGCAGCAGAATATACTTATTAGAGAACAAAAGCAACAACAAATTATGAGTTGTATTATGTACTCTATTGCAGTATATATGATATTCTTTGCGGTATATTTTATTGGACATTTTCATTTTTGGTCTTGGGTAGCAAATCCCTCGGTCTTTTTTGCAGGCTTCCTTATCGCTACTGCTATTGTAATCTTTATATGCGTAAAGAAAATTAATAAAAGACAATAAGGAAGCATTCAATATTTATATTGTGATGAAAAGAACAGGCAAGGGGCTTTATTCCTTTTCCTGTTCTTTTCATCACAGCCATGTTTTTGGAAAATGAAGATATCTTACAAGAAATCAACAAACATTTTGAGTATAATATAGGGTGCTAGGAGGTGCTGCCATGCAAAAGGAAATACGGACAGTCTGTTATGATGACGATTTACACCTTGAAGCATATCGTTTTGAGGGCATTGTACAGCCATTCCCGAATCACTTTCATGACTACTATGTGATTGGCTTTATAGAAGCAGGAACACGCTGCTTATCCTGCAAAAATAAAGAATATACGATAGGTCAAGGGAATATTCTTTTATTTAATCCAAACGATAATCACAGTTGTGTCCAATGTGATGGCGGGACGCTTGATTACAGAGGCTTGAACATTCCAAAAGAAACAATGTTGTCATTAGCAGAAGAAATAACAGGACAAAGGGAATTACTTGGTTTTTCGGAAAATGTCATTAAAAATGATGAGTTAAATCATTATCTCCATTCTTTGCATCAGGTAATTATGGACGGCGGGGCAGAGTTTGAAAAGGAAGAAATGCTCCTGCTTCTTATTTCATTACTTATCGAGCAATACGGACAACCCTTTGAGAATTGTATTCCAGAGTGCAGCGAAGAAATAGAAAATGCCTGCGTATTTATGTCAGAACATTTTGCAGAGCATATCACATTGGAAAACCTCTGTAAATGCAGCGGTCTTAGCAAATCAACATTGCTCCGTGCGTTTACCAAGTCAAAGGGAGTTACGCCATATAGGTATCTTCAAACAATACGGATAGGCAAGGCAAAGGAACTGTTGGAGAAAGGCGTATCTCCGATTGACGCTGCTATACAGACAGGCTTTTCAGACCAGAGCCACTTTTCTAATTTTTTTAATATGTTTATCGGATTGTCACCTGCCGCATACAGACGCATTTTCAAGGAGGGCGGCAAGAATCATGAATAAAAAAGCTACCGTAGGGCATATCACGGCTCTGATTACGATTGTGATATGGGGAACGACTTTCATATCCACTAAAATACTGCTTACGGATTTCACACCGATAGAAATACTGTTTTTCAGATTTTTGCTTGGATTACTTGTGCTGATAGCCGTTTATCCAAAACGATTGAGAATAAAGGATAAAAAACAGGAGCTTATATTCGCTGCGGCAGGACTATGCGGTATATGCTTATACTATTTGCTTGAAAATATAGCCTTAACCTATACGATGGCTTCTAATGTTGGCGTTATTATTTCTGTCGCTCCGTTTTTTACTGCCGTTTTATCTCATTTATTTCTAAAGACAGAAGAAAAACTGAAAGCACAATTTTTTGTTGGTTTTGCAGTTGCCATGACAGGAATATGCCTTATCAGCTTTAGCGGCTCAGAATTAGAGCTGAATCCTATTGGTGATATTTTGGCGATTGTTGCGGCATTCGTATGGGCAGCCTATTCCTTGCTTACACGAAAAATCAGCAGCTACGGATACAATACCGTCCAAACGACAAGGCGAATATTTACATACGGAATACTTTTTATGCTCCCGTTCCTTTTTGTGTTTGATTTCCATTTGGATTTTGAGAAATTCATAAAGCCTGAATATGCTCTGAACCTTATCTATTTAGGTCTAGGTGCATCAGCCCTTTGCTTTGTTACTTGGAATTATGCCGTCAAGATGCTTGGAGCTGTTAAGACAAGCGTATATATCTATATAGTTCCTGTTATCACCGTTGTAACATCCGTGATTGTGTTAAAGGAAGAAATCACATGGATAGCTGCGATAGGAATAGGGCTTACCTTAATCGGTTTGTTTCTTTCGGAAAGCAAATTAAAATTTAAGAAAAGAGGAAAACAGAATGAATGTAGAGAATGAAAAATGTGTAATTGTGGTCGATGAAAATTTGCCGTTTGGGATTATCGCTAATACCGCCGCTATCCTCGGCATTACTATGGGAATGAAAATGCCCGATGTTGTTGGAAATGATGTGCTTGATTTAGAGGGCAATTCTCACATGGGAATTATACAGTTTCCCGTACCGATATTAAAGGGAAATACTCAGATACTAAAAACCCTCAGAACAAAACTGTTTGAGCCTCAATTTGCAGAACTTACGGTTGTTGATTTTTCTGATTTGGCACAAGGGTGTAAAACTTACGATGAGTTCATCGGTAAAATGGCGAACACCTCAGAGGTTAAATTGAATTATATTGGCATCGCAATTTGCGGCAATAAAAAGCAGATTAACAAGTTGACAGGAAATATGCCTTTGTTAAGATAAAGAGGAGAAATGGTTTATGAGAACTGAATGGGTACGTTGTCCTGTTTGTGGAGCTAAAACCCGTGATAGGATTGGAGAGGATACTATTTTATGAGAACCACAACCAATTACATATCCTCACAGAATTTGGGAGTACGGATTTACGCCGCACACGCCCGCAGTATGCGAAAAAGAAATACTGCCGCTTCTGAAACTGCTTTGAACTGTCGGCAACAGATAAGCGTAACAGACAGTTTCGACTTTGAATCTCAAAGCCGGTTACATCATTGTGAAACCAAAAACCGCAAGGGATAGGTCTATCCTTTTGTATTGGTCGGTACACATTGATGTGCCGGCTTTTTTTGCTGCCCAAATGCCGGTTACAACTGAATGACCGGCTGGATGGGATATGATTTTGCGATAACCTCTTTTTTCGGAGAGTGAGCGAAACAACGCCGCCTGAGACGGGGGCAGGGACAGAAAAACGACATTCAGACAGACCGGCGGAAAACAACAGACCGTATGCGGCAGAAAGAGTGTCGCATACCGCAGCAAGCAGGGGGCTGTCGGGAAATAGACAGCCCCCTTAAAAAACAAGATTCAGATATTGGTTCTCTACCTCCCCCTGCATCTCTCCCTGTCACAACAGCACGGGTTCGGCATTCGGCAGAACAATTTGCTGCCGGTCATCACAAACGGTATCAGTACGACCAGGATACAGATCATCAACAGACTCCTCATTCCATACAGGTCCATCACAAGCCCGGAATACAGCAGGCTGATGATACCGGTCAAGCTGCTGTAGACCGCATCCGCAATGTTATGTCCCAGATTGCGGAAGGCAGGAGCTACATTTCTCTCTGTGACGCTCCGCATCGTGGGGATCAGGATGCCGACCCCCATATTATAGAGAAATGATCCTGCAAAGATCATAACCGGTGAAACGGCGTAAAACGCAAGCAGCAAAGTCAGAAGCGGCAGGCACGCAAGCAGCAGATAACGCAGACGGAGGGAATATCTTTCTATCCTGTCCGCCAGTGCGATAAAGGGCACCTGCACGACGGCGCAGATAAATGCATCCACCCCCAGATCTGAAACATTTCCCCCTACCTTCTCAAGAATCGGCGCCTTCAGATTATTAACGGGCGCGACCGCAAGCCCCACCAGAAACAGGATCAGGATCAGATAACGGTAGGATGCGCTCGCCAATACCTGTTCTAGGGAATGAATGTTAAAGCTCTCTTTTACTTCTGCCTTGTCCTCCCTGCTATCCTGCACCGCCTTCCTGCCCTCCGGAAGTATACATGCCGCCGCGATCCCCATAAGCAGAGCTATCGTTCCAAAGACCAGCATCATGGAATAACCATAACCCGCGATCATCCTGCCAAGCACGAACGACGTAACTGCATAAAAAAGCGACGGCAGACAGCGGATCTTTCCAAAGACCGACAGATTGTTCCCGCAGGCAAGCAGAAGCCAGGAATCTATGTTCGTCGCATGAGGCAGGGATACGAACCCGATCAATGGATACAATACGGCAAGCAATGGGATGCTGTCATAGGAAAAATAGATCAGATACATCGCTGCTCCGGCGATCAGGAAGCACGCCACCGACACCTTCCGGTTCGTACGGAATCGGTCGCAGACCATTCCCCAGAAAAAGGATCCCACGAATGACGCCAGTAAAAAAGAAGCCATAAATATACTTACCATCGTATTGGTGATCCCTTTCGACATCAGATAGGACATCAAGAAACCGATAAACGAGGCATGATAACACCAGTATGATATCTCCAGCAGGGAAAATCCGATCCAATATGATTTTTTCATAGCTTTCTCTCCTCTCAAAAAATATTAATCAAATTATAGAAAACCATTGACCTTATGGGAATATCTTTTATAATCGGATATATAGACAAAATTGAACTTATAATATATGAACAAAAGATATCCATGGAAGGAGAATATTTTATGCTGCAATACTCCGCATATCTATACGACCAGGATCTTGACGACTATAACGTGGCGCTCCCATTCCTGGTCCACAGCTGCGGCAAGGTCTCCGCTGACTGCGGCAGGAATCTGAACACAGACCGGCAAAATGGCAGAAGAGATTTTCAAATCATCTATATCCACCAGGGAAAGGGGCATTTTATCCTGGATAACAGGGAGATCGTACTGGACGAAGGCTGCACCGTACTCTACTATCCACTGGAGGTACAGCAGTATTTCTTCCGGTACTCTGAGAATGCTCAGTTCTACTGGCTGCATTTTTCCGGAACCGATATTCCGGGGCTGTTAAGAGAAGCCGGACTGGACCGGCAGATCATAGACGCGGGCATGGCGTCCTACATTCCCTCCTTATTCGAGGGAATCATCCGGGAGCTCATCATGAAGCAGCCCGGATACTTACAGCTCGCGAACTTGAAAGGGCAGGAACTGGTCTGGCTGCTAGCGCGGGAGGCAAGGAAACAGGCAAGCCGGAACCGGAACGGCTATCACGCTGAGCTGGAAGAGATCCTGGAGTTCATCCACCGGAATTATGATCAGGATCTCGCCATCGAACAACTGGCAAGAAGTTACGGGACAAGTACAGGCTGGTTTATCAAGGAATTCTCCCGATACACCGGTCTCACCCCCAAGAAATATATCAATGAAGTGCGGCTGAATCATGCGAAGGAGCTCTTAAGTTCTACCAATTATAATATCAGCAAGATCTCTAACGTGTGCGGCTTCGAGAATCCACTGTATTTCAGCCGGTATTTCCAGAAGAATTATCATATGGCGCCGACAAAATACCGGGATCAGGGGCGGCGATAGCCTGCACATCAAAAAGGCATCCCATCAAGAGAGGAAAATACTATGCTATATTTAAGACAATTCTGTATCATCCTGTTCGTCTCATTCCTGGGCGAACTGCTGCACGTCATGATCCCCCTGCCGATTCCGGCAAGCGTTTACGGGTTGGTCCTTATGCTTCTTGCGCTGTGTACGGGAATCATCAAGCTAAACCAGGTCAAAGAGACCGCCGGATTTCTGATCGAGATCATGCCGGTCATGTTCATACCTGCCGCAGTGGGACTTCTGGATTCGTGGCCTTTTCTGAGACCGGTCTGGCTTCCCGTCATTGTGATCACACTTGCCTCTACCGTTATTGTAATGGCAGTCACAGGCAAGGTCACGCAGAAAATGATCCTGAAAGATAAGAGACACACAGATGCTAACAGACATGAACATGGAAATAGAAATGGAGAAAAAGATGAAAGAATTTCTGATTGATTCCGTATTTTTCGGCGCAGTGTTAAGCCTTGCGGCATATGAAGCCGGCGTTTTGTTAAAGAGAAGATTCCGGTTGGCGCTCTTCAATCCCCTGCTGATCGCAACCGCCGCAGTCATGCTTATCCTGGCGCTTTTGAACGTAGAATACAGCCACTATAATGAGAGCGCCAAATATATCAGCTACCTGCTGACCCCGGCAACGGTATGTCTTGCCGTACCGCTCTACCAACAGCTCGAACTGCTTAAGAAGAATCTAAGAGCAGTGGCGGGCGGCATTGCCGCAGGGGTACTTGCAAGCCTTGTAAGTATCCTCCTGCTGGCAAAGTTATTTTCCTTAAGCCATGAGCAGTATGTGACTCTGCTGCCCAAGTCCATCACCACCGCGATCGGAATGGGCGTTTCGGAAGAATTAGGCGGCATCCGGACCATTACCGTGGCTGTCATCATCATTACGGGAATCTTCGGAAATGTCACGGCAGAATTCATCTGTAAGCTGTTTGGGATCCATGATCCTGTCGCCAGAGGGCTTGCCATCGGAACCTCCGCCCACGCCATCGGCACGGCAAAGGCGATGGAGATCGGTGAGATCGAGGGCGCCATGAGCAGTCTTGCCATAGCTGTCGCCGGGCTTCTGACCGTCCTGGGCGCCTCTGTATTCGCGGCATTCCTATAAAAATAGAGGGGCTTGTTTGGCGCCCCTCTTATCTACCTTCAACTCTCGTTCTTATATAACTCATAATAATCGGAATCCAGATTGTCCATCATCCTGCCAAACCATTTCTTGGCGTCATCCAACGCCTTATTATAGATCACCGGCGCCATATGCTGCTCAAACAGCTCCAACAGCTGCATCTGTTCGATCATTCCAAGCTCTTCTCCGCGTACATCCAGATAGAAGGCTTTCATCTCATCCTTCAATTTCTCTTTCTGTGCATCTGACAGTTTGATCTGTGATAAGGACTGCCGCTTTCTCATAGACTTCCTTCCTCCTTCTGCTTTGTCAACATCTGATACAACCATGATCCGGACTCGCTTAAATCTTCCTGTGCAAATCCGGACACCTTATCCACAGAACTTCGGAAGATTGCCGAGGTCTCCTCCTTATTGGAAAGATTCCATGCCACACAGCTTACCTTGTACTCATCCATCACCTGTATCCAGGCGTCTGCCTGTGCTTCGTCAATCCCACCGCTCCCGCTGGCGTCACAGATCCCATACTCTGTCACAAATACGGGAAGCCCTGCATCGATCGCCGCAGTCATTGTATCCCTCAGCGCATCGGTATGCGTCGCGGCATAGAAATGAAGCGTATACATGATATTCTCAAATCCAACAAGCGGATCTGCCGCCGCCTCATTCACATACTGGGACCAGTTGGGCGTCCCCACGATGATCACCGCATCCGCGTCATTGGCGCGAATGACCGGTATGACTTCATTGGCGTAGGACTTGATCTCGCCCCAGGAAGTCCCGCCGTTGGGTTCGTTGCAGATCTCATAGATTACATGGTCCATGCCTGCGAATTCCTTCGTCATCTCATCAAAAAACGTAAGCGCTTCTGCCTTATGCAGATTCGGATCATTATCTGACAGGATATGCCAGTCCACGATCACATACATATCCTGAACCGCCGCATACTCCACACCGCGCCGCAGCAGTTCCTTTAGCTCTTCCTTATCGCCGTCCGTACAGTAGCCGCCTGATTCTGCCGTATACATGGCAAGCCGGATGACATTGACATCCCATTCCCTATGCAGTTCTCCAAACAGCTCTTCGTTGACATACTGAGGGAACCAGGCAATGCCGTGTGTACTGATCCCCTTAAGCTGCACCGCCTCTCCCTGCTCATCCACAAGCTGCGTTCCCTTGACGGAGAGCCTGCCGCTGACAGACGGCGCCGGAATCCTATGTTCCTGCTCTTCTTCCTGCTTCTGAGCCAATTCCGGTTCTTCCTTCTCCTTATCAGTCTCTTTCTCTGCCTGCTGATCCTCCCTCGCCTGTTGTGGCTCCTCCGACTTACCGCAGGCAGAAAAACAGCATACGGAAATTACACATAAAAATATAAGCTTTAATCTGCGGTATCTCTTTCCCACAATCTCATGCCCCTCCCAGTTATCCTTCTGTAATCCCTCTTGGCATCTTCCCGATCCGTGCGCCGCGTCCGTATTTCCGCGCCGCATAGATGAAGGCTTCCACATTCTCCTTGGGCGTTCCGATGGGCAGCTGGCATCCCGTGTTCAGGATATACCCCGCCGGGCTGTCCGCACATTTCTCCAGACACTCCTTGCAGGAAGCGATGACATCATCTATCGTCCCTTCCTTCATCACATCCACAGGGGGCACATTTCCCGCGATCCGCATCCGGTCGCCTACCGCTTCCTTCGCCACCGCAAGATCCTCACAGTTATCTATACTGAATGAGAACAACCCTGCATCCGCCAGATCACGCCAGATCGGACTTGTCTTCCCGCAGATGTGCGCTCCGGGCCTCGAACCCATGATCTTCTCGGTTCCGTCGATCAGCTTCTTGATATATGGCAGGGAATATTCGTCAAACTGCTTCTTGCTGATGACGTCCATGCAGGTCACAGGATCCGAAAAATTCGTTCCCACAGGACCAAATTCGCGGCAGAACGCCTCGAACCATCTCAGGGAACACTCCACCGTCAGATCCAGAAGCTTGTGAAGCATCTGGGGATTCTTCCTGGTATCCTTAAGCACCATCTCCACCGGGCGCACAGCGATCGCCGTGGACATCGGCCCCGCAACACTGGTCGTCATGCTCACATCCGGGAAACGGTCCTTCAGACGCTTGGCGCTCTCCAGGATCGGCGCAAGCACCGGGTTCTTATAAGGATCTGTCACCTCAAGCTTATCAAGATCCGCGTAGTCTCTCAGCACATGCTGTTCCACATAGTCGATTCCATGCTCCGGCGCACGAAGCCTCGATCCCAATGCACCGCCGATGGTTTTAAGCCCCAGCCCTACATTAAAACTGTCCAGCCCAAATTCCTCTTTTCTCCTGCGGATCACCTCGCTCTTCACCTCAAAATCTTTGGCAAACTGCGTCGTGGTAAATCCGAAGATATCCGCCATCGCCGGATCCGGCGCCTGCAGGGTGTACGGAATATAATCTACCTCTTCTCCTGCATTATACGCCTTCATCCTCTCCGCCGCCGTCATCTCATCCTTTTGTGCACTCATCAATTTCTTTAACTCATCATATTCCATATCCGTCCGTTCCTCCTGTCGGCACATAACGGATCCCGCCGGTATACATGTATCCGGCGAAATCATACTCTCCGCCTATATCGCCCATCCTTATCCCGGAAAGATCATACTCTCCGTGAATATCCGCTCATAATTCTCTGTCTCGGCAAGCTCCATATATTCCATCTTCCCGGCAAGCGCCTCGATCTCCCGCTTCACCTTCTCAGACATAAGCGCCATGTAAGCGCCTGTCTTGGAGGAATTTCCGACATAGACCAGTTTACCTTCCGCTTCCTTTGGAAGGATGCCCGTACCGATCAGGGATGCCGCCGGAAGATGTGCCCCGAACTGCCCCGCGATCATCACCTTATCCAGATCCTCCATACCAATCCCCGCTTTCCGAAGGAGCGCCGTGAATCCTGACAGGATCGCTCCCTTGGCAAGCTGAACCTGGCGTACGTCTCCCTGGGTCACCAGAAGCTCTGGCTCTTCCCACAGAATGAATTCCCGCTTCGTCCCGTTCAGACGGAGCATCGGATAACGATAATCCTCCTCACAAAGCTTCTCCTTCTTCACAAATACCCCGGTCTTCTTCACGATCCCGGTTCGCAGAAGCTCTTTTACCACGGCAAGGATCCCGCTGCCGCACAGGCCCGCAGGCTCCTGTCCTCCGATCACATCCACCTCAATTCCCTGTTCCGTGATCCTTACGTCTTCGATCGCACCCTCTGCCGCGCGCATCCCGGAACTGATATTCATTCCCTCCAGGGCAGGCCCCGCCGCACAGGAACAACACAGAAGCCGTCCGCCGCTTGCCAGAACGATCTCCCCATTGGTTCCGATATCAATGAAGAGTACATTGCCCCGCTCCTTCTGAAGCTCACATACATAGGTCCCTGCCACGATATCGGCGCCGATATATGCCGATACCTGGGGAAGACAGTAAAGCCGCGCATCCTCGCCTGCTTCAATCCCGATCTCCCTTGCGGGCAGCTCCTTTGCCTCTGTGAATTCCGGTTTATAGGGCGACTTCCCTATGGATCTGGCATCAATCCCCAGGAGCATATGCATCATGGTACAGTTTGCCGCTACGTCAATCTCCCGAATCTCATTTTTCTCTATGCCCGCTTCCTTACATGCTTCCTCGACCATGCCGTTGACCGAATTCACGATCGCCTGCTGAAGCTCGCAGATCCCGCGGTCCGGATGTTCATATTCATAAGTGATCCTCGTCAATACATCCAAGCCGTAACGCTTCTGCGCGTTGATCATAGACGCATTGGCAAGCTCTTCTCCTGTCTTGAGATCGATCAGCGCCGTGACTACCGTCGTCGTACCGATATCTATGATAACCCCATAGCCGCCGTCATATCTGTCTCTTTCAAATTCCGGCATATAACCTTTGGTCAGCACCTCATGCTTTCTCTCCTTCGAAAGCAGCTCGATCTCTATATCCCCCGTCACCTCTGTCATGCATGACAAACGGACCCCTTCCGCCGCCTCTTCCGGTTTCAGAAGACGTTCTTCCGAGGCTGTCAGCTCGGACGCGCCGCCTGCGCACACTCTTACCTTACATTTCCCGCAGATTCCCTTGCCGTTGCACGGGTTATCTACGAATACTCTGGCACTCAACAAGGCTTCCAGAAGATTCTCACCCTTCCGGCATGCGATCCGTCTTCCGCTCTGCTTAACCTTAATCTCTGCCATATGGCATTCTGCCTCCTGTATCTATCAATATACTAAATACCCGCCGCCTCTGTCAAGCCGCCAAGGATCGCCTGCACATTCCGAAGCGGCGACTTCATCCCAAGCCCGCATGCCGGAGAGATGATGTCGGAACCACTCTTCACACAGCTTCTTGTCAGTATCTTTACCCGGTCCGGATCTCCGAATTCCAGCGCATAGGTACTTACATTTCCCATGAGCACCCTGCCCGGCAAATGCTCCCGCGCCTCCTTCATCGGCACGATAGAATCGAAGCTCAAGGCGCTGCTGTGCACCTCGTCTACCTCCTTGTAGACCGGGCTCATCTGCCCGCAGATATGTACGATCGTTCCCATCTTCTCATCCTGGAGGGCATCTAGGAGACGATTGATATAAGTCACGGCGAATTCTTTGAAATACTTCGGTCCCAGGATCTCTCCGGTGCCGCTGGGATCCGAGACCGCGATCAGGTCCGCGCCCGCCTCGATCTGTGCCCGCCCGAAAGCGATCAGCTGCTCCGTGATAAATTCCATATATCTATGCGCTTCCTGGTTCTTCTTCCGTAATTCCTTATAGAATGTAACCGGCTCCATCACCGAACTTGCCGTGCTGATCGGTCCTGTCAGGTTGCCGACGATCGGGACATCCTTCGTCTCCTCCTTCAGGATACGGATCGCATCCAGGATCACCTTCGCACGGCCTTTCGTCACATCCACCCGTCTAAGCTTTCCAACATCACTTACAGACTCGATCACGTATCCCGTCACATGGGGTTCATACACATTGGTTCCCATGTCGACCTTTGCTCCCATCTCCTCCGCCTCGACAGTCATACAAAAAGGCACCCCGTAATTCTCAAAACATCCCCCTTCATACACTGCCTTTGCAAGCTTCGCCATCTGCCGCGCATCCGTGTGCGCCTCCGGCATATAGACCTTTACCCGGTCCATCAACTCGGAGGTCACCATATTCATCATTCCTCCCGGGCAGATACATGCCGGCCTGTCCGCCTTCTGCCCTTCTAATATCATCTTTAATCTCTCTTTTGGTGTCAGCATCTTCTACTCCTTAAGCAATGTTCAGCAGTCTCTTCGCAAGCTTCACTGCCTCTACAGCATTCTGAGAATAGCCGTCCGCCCCGATCTTATCCGCATACTTCTGAGAAATCGGACCGCCTCCGATCATCACCTTCACCTCATCGCGTAAGCCCGCTTCGTCAAGCAGTTGGATGACCGTCTCCATTCCGCCCATAGTAGTTGTCATCAGTGTAGACAGACATACGAACGCCGCGTGCTCCTCCTTCGCCGTCTCGACGAATTTCGTAAGCGGAACATCCCTTCCAAGGTCGATCATGTTGAAGCCTGCCGTCTCGAGCATGATCTTCACCAGATTCTTCCCGATGTCATGGGTATCTCCTTCTACAACTCCGATGACTCCCGTCACTTTCTCATCACCGGAAACCTCCGGCAGATGCGGGCGCAGAATGTCAAGTCCCGCATACATAGCGTCGGAACAAAGTAATACGTCTGTTACAAAATACTCTTCCGCTTCATATAACTCACTGGCGCGGTTCATTCCGTCCACCAGCCCCTCCATGATCCCGTCGAATGCCGGATACCCTGCATCCAGATACTCCTGCGCCGCCTCAGCGACATCATCCTCTTCCATCTCCACAACTCCGTCTGAAAGACGCTTTAATAATTCCTCTTTTGAACTCATGTCCAATCCCTCCATTTATATTGTATTTTTATATCCCGCCGCTGACTGTCAGTGGTCAAGAACAACTTCCTTAAACACTGCATTTTCCAACCGGTATCCCACATTCTTGATACACATCTGACCGGCAAGCTTCACCTTCCCGGTCATCTCTATACATCCTTCTCCATACGACATCGGTTCCGGCAGCTTATGATCCCGGAATCTCGCCTTCCCGGTTCCCAGCAGGGCAAATGTCGTCTTTGGGCACAGCAGGATCATCGTCTGCGCGTCGGCAAGCGATTCCGCCTTCTTAAGAAACTCATAAGTGAAATCCTCCACCACCTGCTCTGCCATCTTCGGTCCTAAGATATTCAAGCCTCCGGAAGAATCCGCATAGCTTAAAAGATCCGCCCCGTACTTCTTCGCCTCTTCCATGAATCGGAAGATCTCATTTCCCAGTTTCCGGAAGACTTCCTTCATAAGCTCCGGTTTCTTACGCATCGCCTTGAATACATACTTTGCATCGATCAATACATTCAATATGGTAAATGGTCCCGAGACCTGCATCACCACATGTTCTCCTTCCTCCCGAAGCATCTTGCACGCCAACAGCACCTCATGGATCCTGCCTTTGGAAAAATCAATCTCCGGCAGATCTAACAGCTCCTCCGGCGCCGTGCAGATATACTCCTTCGCCCTGGGACCCGCAAGCTCATTTCCATAATTGATGACGCCGCCCATCGCCTCTGCCTCCACCGTATGACAGAACGGCAGCTCGCAGAACGCCGCCTTGTCATGCTCCTTAAGCGCCCTTGACAGCGCCGCCATCGTATCCCCTCGCAGATATGCATCCGGAAATGTCAACCCAAGCCCTCTTGTCACCTCGCTGTTAATCCCGGCAGAATTGTCATAAGTACATTGAAAATCCTTGATCTCTGCCACTTTCATCCCTCCTTTTTGTTCTTCCTTTCTTTACTATATCCCGATCAGACATTCGCGTATCGGATCTTCCATAAGACTGCATCCGATCACGATGATCTTACATTCCGCCTCCGGGGCGTTTTCTTCATCTAACAACTCAATCTTCGTCGATGCCGGAGTAACTTCCACATGCATCTTCCCGCCCTCTTTGGCTTCCACGATCCCCTTGACCCGCAGAACCCTGCCGTATGTTCCGCTCTTTAATTTCTCCAGGCACTCTTCTAATCTGTTCTGCGTCCATCTTCCCGGATCACGGACGGCGATACTCGAGAATACCTTGTCCGCCGGAACCGTCTCGATGGCGATCTCCTCCGGATCCTCTTCATGATCCGCCGTCATAGCCAGAAGCGACATAAGCGCGTCTTCATCCATCTGCCGAAAATCACCTTCATATACCAACGCATCCGGATTCACTTCGCGTATCCTTGCGATCTGACGGAACTTCTCTTCCTGTGACAATTGTTCCAGATTACTTAACAGCACCAGTCTCGCATGCTGGATCTGATCCAGATAGAATGCGCCGAATCCGTCTATGTAATCTTCAAACAGCGACAGATCCACCACTGCGATCAGCTTCGTGATCCGAAGATCGATCCCTTCCTTCTCCTTCGCTCTGCCGCATGCTTTGACGATATCCGAGAGCCTGCCCACTCCCGACGGTTCTATCACGATCCGATCCGGATGAAACTGCTCCCATATCTCCTTGATCCCCTTGCGGAAATCAAGCGCCAGGCTGCAGCAGATGCATCCCGCGAAAAGCTCCTTTACCGGAAGGTCTCCGCGGATCAGATCTCCGTCCAGTCCCACATCCCCGAATTCATTCTCGATCACGACAGTCCTGCCCTGCAGCACCGGCAGATACTGATTCAAAAACGTCGTCTTCCCGGCTCCTAGGAAACCGGAGACAATCTGAATCTCCATACCATTGATACCTCCTGTACATTACACATATATCCTTAAGCCCCCTTTTCAATGCTTGTGCATCACTATATATATTACTGTGTCTATCGTATCACAGATCGTGCGCTAAGCATAATTGATATTATGAATGTATATATAGGTATTATCTATGATCCTAGATTTCATTGCCTTTTTATAAGCCGTGCAGATTATTATTCTCCCCTTTTTTGCCGATATATTATATATCTTTTAAGAAATGTCTGCCGGTGCTCCGACCAGACGGAGTACCGGCAGGTTTCCCGCAAAACCATACGCATTAAAATAGGAAGGAGGATTTCCATGAAAGTTCCTGTAAGAAACCAGTCAATAAATACTACGCCTCTGCTCTACGGTCAAGGTTTTGCTGCAGCTTCGCAATACGACAGTACTGTTGAAAATACAAAAGCAGATGCAGACCATTCGGAAAATCGTTGGACAGATAGTCTGCTGATCAGCAGATATGAAGATGAGCAGTCCGAAAACAACATCCAAGATGCTGCCGGCAATGACGGAAAGAATCCCAAGGTCTCTTGTTCTCTTCCGGATGACAGTACCGGCCAGCTGGCAGCCATGCTGGCAAGAGCAGAGACCAAGATGGATGTACAGCAGGTTTCTTCCAAAGCAGTCCGGGCTCTCAGCGCCCTTAAGATGGCTTCGGTATTTGCAGAAGGAGACGATGCCAAGAAGGCGGCGCAGAGAATCCGGCGAATGGAGAAACTGATCAACCGCATTTCCAAAAAACAACAGCAACTGAACAAGGAGGAAGTTCTTGAATCACAGAGAAAGTCCGCCGAGAAACGCAAGGAGATGAAACGCGCCCAGGAGCTTAAAAAAGATCTTGACAATAAACGTACCAAACGGCGCAGAGATGAACGGAATTATGCCTCAAAGGAAATTGCACAGGATGAGAAAGAAGCTTCCCAGGAGATGTTTGCGAATATGCCAGGCGCTTCATCTTCTGCTTCCATGCCGATCTTTGCTGCTATGCCCTCTGTGCCTGTCTCTGACTTAACGGCAATGGTTGATTCCGGGGCTGCCGCAGCGGAGTCATCCGTGACGGAAGGAGTCAGTCTGGATATAACGGTTTAGGAAACTCCCTCTCCGCACTCTGTAATCCCCCTCGGCATGTACCCCTTCTTCGCCCCTCTCCCATAAATCGCGGCCGCATTCATGAATGCGGTCATATTTTCTTTCGAGGTGCCTACCGGAGTCGTACATCCGGGGCACAGATTATACCCGCATGGGTTATCCGCCGCCTGCCCGATACAGAACCTGACATTTTCGGCAATCTCTTCCGGCGTTCCGTCCCGCAGCACCTCCACCGGCACTACATTCCCACTGATCGCAACCCGGTTCCCGTATGCCTCCTTAAGCTCCTTTAAGCTCTCGCAATTATCCACCCAGAAACTGCTGACTCCTGCATCCACTACTTCGCCCCACCGGTCTTTTGTATTTCCGCAGATATGGATGGACGGCGCACCCTGAAACTCACGCAGCCTCTCTATCGTCTGTCTCAGATAAGGAAGGAAGAACTCATTGAACTGCTTCTTGCTCAGAAGATTCCGCGCCGCCATCGGTTCCGACAGCCCGAACCCGATCCCAAGCTTCCGGTTCAGATCCCGGCAGCATTTCACGATGCAATCCGTACTGTATTGCAGCAGACGGTGCGCGCCTTCTTTCTTCTTCACGGTTGCCTTAAGGAAATTCTCGGTCCCGATCAGGCTCGCCGCCGTTGTCAGCGGTCCCGCAAGCCCGCTTCCTAAGACCCGCTCCTCCCCAAACCGCTCCTGCAGCCGCTGAAATGCCTCGATAATAATGGGAAACCGCCCGTCCTTTTCCACATTTACCAGATCCATATTCTCGATATCCTCAAAAGAACGCAGCGCCGGTTCCAGTATATAAGCCACATTCCCCTTCGGGTACGCAAGTTTCGTGCCCAGAGCCTCCACAAGTGTCCTAAGGCCCAGCCCGATCCCCATGTTATCTGCCTGAAAATCATTCGCCAGCGCGGTCTCCACCTCTACCATTGCATCGGCAGAAAAATAATAATCCCGGATATCTATTCCATAAAGCGGCGGCGCAGTCTCGCTTGCACTCAGGGATGTCGGTATACGATCCACTTCCTCCCCTTTCGAATAAGCGATCATCCGCTCCTTCGGCGTCATTTCCAATCTGATCAATTCCATGTTTTTCTCCTTTCTTCAGCCACACGCTAACACAACAGCATCATGAGCGGCGCCGTGCCAATTGAGATGATCGTTGACATCGCAAACAACTCAGATGCATATACGGCGTCCTTCCTATACCGCATTGCAAAGAGACTCCGAGAATTCTTTCTGAAATGAAATAAATAATAAAACCGGTGTGAAAAGTGTCAGCACCAGCTCTGATAGTTTCTTATTGACCGCCTCGTCTATGATCCCGGCTCTGTAACTGAAAACGCCTGTCAAGGCAAGAACCGTCATCACAAGCGTCTTATTTAACGCGATCCCAGCTAATTCCATGTGAATCCCCCTTTTCCCGGACATGTTCTTTCAAAATCTCTTTGTGCCTGGTTTTACGGGATAATTATATGTAATACCTACAAAGGGGCGTTGTAAAATGCAACACCCCCTTATCTTATCCTATCTTTTATTCCCAACAAGGAATCTGTGTACCGGCTTTTTCTGTCTTAAAATATTCTGACAGTTCATCACACTGTACAGCTTCTGCAATCTCCTTTGCCCACTCTGCGTCTTTATCTTCGCTTCTTACGGCAAAACCAACTGCATATACATCGTTATCATCAGATTGACACAGATATCCTTCCGCCGAGAGCCCTGCATTCACCATGTGTCCTGCTGCGAGGCAGATTGCGTCTGCATCTCCCAAAGACTGTGGAAGCACTGACATTTCAGCTTCGATGAATTCAAAATTATGCGGATTTTCTTTTACATCGTACATCGTCGGAACCTCTACAGACTCATCTAACTTGATCAGTCCCTGTGACTGGAGCATATTCAATCCCCGTGCCTGATTCGTCGCGTCATTACAAAGACCTATAGTTGCCCCGTCCGGAAGATCATCCACAGAATCCCATTTATCTGAATACATTGCGAACAATGGATAGAATGTCTTTGGCTCGATCATGACAAGATCTGTGCCATTCTCTGCATTGTAACTCTCCAGGTATGGTCCGTGTTGATACCAATTCATATCAAGACTTCCCTCCGCAAGTGCTACATCCGGCTGTACGCTGTCGTCAAATACGCTCTCTTCAACCTTATATCCAAGCCCTTCTATCTTTGCCCTGACAGACTCTAACTGGTTTACCATATCTGCACGGATTCCAATCTTAACTACTTCTTTTTTCTCTGTAGAGTCTCCGCCTTCTTCCGCGCCGCTCTCAGATTCACTCTTGGTTTCATCTCCCGTATTGCTTCCTGCATCAGATTTCCCACATCCCGCCAACATAACACCTGCAATAGCTGCCGCAAGAATCGTACACAAAATTTTTCTCTTCATAATAGCCTCCTGTTTTCATATATTATCTAAAAGCAAGCTTTCACCTGCTTCTATTCCCGTTGTTTTTATTTCAATTTCTTGTAAATCCAGTCTCCGAAATACTGGATGAGCGCTACCAAGATAATCAAAATCAGACAGATAGAATACATAATCTCCTGATTGAAATTCTGATAACCATATGTAAGGGCAACTGCCCCCAGACCTCCCGCTCCGACCGCTCCTGCCATAGCTGTCGCGCCCAACAGATTGATGATCGCCAGACACAGACCAGAGATAATGGACGGAATGGATTCTTTCAGCATGACCTTGAATACGATCTGCCACTTTGATGCCCCAAAGGACTGTGCCGCTTCAATAAGCGCCGGATCGACCTCTTTAAAGCTGTTCTGGAAAATACGTGCCATAAAAGGCGTGCATGCTACGGTAAGCGGCACAAGCGCCGCTGTATCCCCAATGGAGCTGCCGACGACCAGTCTCGTAAACGGAATAATAGAAACCATTAGTATGATGAATGGGAACGACCGGATTGTATTCACGATAAAATCCAATATCCTGTTCAATACGACATTCTCATACAATCCGCCTTTTTCCGTCACGATCAAAACCACTCCAAATACAAAGCCAAACAAAGTCGACAAGATACCTGATATCAGGAGCATCTTCAACGTGTCAAAAAATGCAGGTACGATAATCATCTGACAGATCTGTGCAAATGTAAAATTCTTCAATGACATTATGCTTCTCCTCCCTTCTTACCATACGCAGCGGCCGTCATCTCCCGCCAGCTGATCTCTCGCTTGTCAAGATACTCCGTGACCCTCGCAAGGTGCGCGTCGTCTACATTGATCACGAAGATCCCCATACTGTCGTTCTGGTATTCCTGGATCTTTCCGTCCAGGATCGGGAAGACATAGTCTAACTCCTTCGACATCTCGCCGAACAGTTCCCCGTCCCGGATGTCATTTACCATGTGTGCGATCTGTATGTTATGTCCGTATGCCGGAAGACGGATCTCTTCTTCTCCGAGAAGCCTGCGCAGTGACAACGGCTGTTTGATAAAGATATCCTTCACCGTACCCTCGTCCGCGATCCTTCCTTGTTCCAGGATACATGCTTTATTGCACGCCTTTCTCACAACCTCCATCTGGTGTGTCACGATCACGATCGTAATACCGATCTTCTGGTTGATCTCCAACAAGAGCTCCAGAATCGAATTCGTCGTCTTGGGATCCAGCGCTGAAGTCGCCTCGTCGCAGAGGAGGATCTTCGGTTCCATGGTGAGCGCCCTTGCGATCGCCACTCTCTGCTTCTGTCCTCCGCTTAAGTTCCTTGGTTTGGCATTCATCTTATCCGTAAGCCCCACCAACTCCAGTAATTCCTTTACTTTCTTATCCGTCTCTTCCTTCGAGTATTTCCAACACTGCATGGGAAGCGCAATGTTCTGATATACCGTCTCCCTCTCCAGAAGAGAGAAATGTTGGAATATCATTCCCACACGTCTTCTGAATTCCCTCAGTTCCTTGTCTTTTAACTCCTTGATCTCACACCCGTCCACGGTAAGGCTTCCGCCCTGATACGTGGTCAATCCGTTGATACACCGGAGCAGTGTTGATTTACCTGCTCCGCTTCGCCCTACCAGCGCATAGATATCCCCGTCCTCGATCGTCAGGTTGATCTCTTCTAGAACGCTGCTCCCGTCGTCCTCCCATATCTTCTTAAGGTTTTTTATCTCAATCAATTTTTTTCCTCCTCGTAAATCCGCTTTTTGTATTTTAATAAAAAATTCACATGATTTCATCATCTACAATTCCAATCTTTTCCTTCTTGGTTGTGCATAACGCACAATGAATTAGAAGATATCTATAAATACATTTTATATATTTGCTTTTTCTATAACCAAAAAGCTGCAGGAAATGATCCCATTTCCTGCAGCTCCTTTTCTTTATGAAAGGTAATGTCCTGACTCAAGCATCTCTATAAATGCCGACATTCTGGTATTCAATTGACCGATATCGCCCCGCGAATAATCCGTGACCACATCAATATACGGAATATGCTTCTCTTCACTGACGAAATTGCGCACACTGATGGATTCCATATGGACCGAGTGGCAGCCCGATAAGATCATCTCCACAACACCGTCCGCCCGGAACTCGTCGATCATCCGTCCCAACAGCTCGATCCGGTTGTCATTGGGAGTCATGATCGCGCATCCGATATAGAAATATTTCCTTGCAATGGCTCCATAGATATCCGGGTCTTCCTCGTCTACGAATTTATCAATCACCTTCGCGCCGGTGCAATTCTCAAACGCCACCACCACGCCGCCGTTATCTTCGATCGCCTTCACGATCTTCACGGAATCACCGCCGATGGGACACCCTGTGATCAGGATCCGGGGGCGTCTCTTCTTGCCGGGATCCGGGTTGTATTCTTCCAGGATCCGGTCTGTCAGGCGGTTGATATCCTCCGCAACCTGATCCGTATCCAGCCGGTACTTGCTTCCATACAGGACGTTGAGCAGATCCATTCCCTTGATAGGAACCGGTTCTAATTTCATGACCTCATAGAGTCTCTTTAACGCCTTTCTCCTGCTGTTCTCCTGCCGGATGGCACGCCTGACATCCTCGTCGGATATCACCACCTGGAACTTCTCTTCCATATAATCCTTCAGCCGTATGATCTCTTCCCGCCACAGCCTGAGCCCCTTCTCGGACTGGATATTCGGAAGCTCCATGATAAAAACATCCTTAAATTCCGCCATCATCTCGTACATCTTCTTCTTGCCGTCGCAGGTTGTCTCTCCCACCACCAGATCCGAGAAATGATAATACGGACACCGGTCGGAAACAGCAAAACCATAGCTTGACTTGATCAAAGGACATACATTCTTAGGCAGTATGGACTCTGCGATCTGGACCGTCTCTTCCGACGACGAGCACAGACCGACCGGAACGGCTCCCATCGCCGTGGCTAACTCTCTCGGGAAGTAGGAGCAATATGCCCCGATAACCGGAATATGCTGATCCTTGCATTCCTTCACCCGCAAAAAAGACTCTTTCTTCTGTTCTGCAAATTCTTCAAATATATCCGGCAATTCCTTAATGATCTTCATAAATGTTCTCCCCTTGTCCTGATCCCCTTATTCTAACACACTCCCTCTCATAAAAACAATTGTTCTTAGTACAAACATGTAACTTTTCATTAGGCAGAATGCACAATCTTTTCTGCCTCCTGCAGGATCATACTAAGCAGCAGACAGTGCGATACCTCCGGGGCATTGATGTCGACGCCCAGGATCTCATTGATCTTCCCAAGCCGGTAGATCATCGTATTGCGGTGAATGAATAATTTCTTCGACGTCATGCTGACATTATTCCCATTCAGAAGATACTCCTTCAAGGTGTAGTAAAAGCAGGTTCCTTTCATCTGATCCTCGCCCTTCAGCTCCAGAAGCTCCTTTTCCAGATACCTTGCCCTTCCGATACAGGCGGCAGCGCAGGAACAGACGATCTGTATGTAATAATCATACTCCGGATAGATCCTTCTCTCCGGATCCGAGACCTGTCCGATCTCTAGCGCCCGGCTCACCATAAAATGCTTCTTCTCAACTAACCCGATATCCTCAAAAGCTTCGCTCACCCCGCAGCAGAAATCGTACATCCTGCAGATCCCCTCCAGGACAGGCGCGATCCGTTTCTCCGTTTCTTTGGTATGTACGCCGGAAAACAGCACATATATCCTGCCGTCCTTAATATAGATAAAGGAATCCGAATACTCATCCGCAAGGCTGTTCGCCGCCTTTTGAATCTTGAGCATGTTGTACTCCCTCATCTCCAGCACGGCTACGACAAAGCGGGGCAGCACATAGGTATCATACATCGACCGGATCTCTTTGATCTCAAGTCCATTTTCCGTATCTCCGTCAAAGAGACTTCTGGCGATCATGCGCCGAAGCGCCGACGCATGATAATATACCCGGTGCCCGTAACGTTCCATCAACATGCCAAGCGCCTGACACAGAATATCATTTGCCTGGCAGAGAGACTGTCTGGTGACACGTCCGTTCTCCTGTCCTGACGGAAGCTCCATGATACTGAAGCCCTCCGTATTCCCCTTGACCACGATCCTCCGGATGGCTTTTAGCCCCTCTTCTTCTTCCAACAGAACGAAGTCTTCCGGCGCTTCCTCTTCCTGCGTCTCTATATAGCCCGCGATCAGCCCCAGAATCGCCTCGCTCTGCCGCCTGCCAAGCGCCGGTTCCATATCCCAGTTCTCATCCGAGGAAGAAAGGATCTTTCCCCCGATATCCACGACCACGATCCTGGTACCCGTATACCCGGCGATATCACATACCATCTTTTCGATCGTACCTTCGTTCCCCAACATCTCGAATACTTTTTTGTAACAGACATTAATATCGAACTCTTCCCTCATGTACATATGCCCTCATTTCTGACGCATTTTTACATACTACTTTTTATTATATTAGCAGGGAAATTCTCTGTCCAATTGTTAATACCGATAATCGTATCTACTTATAGTTATCATCAATTTCTCCAGGCACGATCAATGGTACGATCCTGCTCTGCCTCACATCCACAAGCCCCTTGTCCGTCAGTTTCAGAGCCGGGCTTACCGGCAAGCCGAGGGTTCCAAGCGACATGATCGGGTTGCTGTGCCTATAACCAAGTTCTTCGAGGCTTTCCCGGATCGCTTTCAGCCCAAGCGCCGTATCCCTGACTCCGCGTTCGGAAAGTATGCCGCATACGGGCAGGGCAAGCTCTGCAAGGACTTTTCCGTCTCTGACAGTCAGGAATCCGCCCTGCATCTCCTCGATCCGTCTTACGGCAAGCAGCATATCCTCCGGGCAGTCTCCGGCAACGAAAAGATTATGATGATCATGAAAATATGTAGTAGCCACCGTTCCTGCATTCAGGCAGGCGCCGGTGATAAATCCATAGCCGATCTTACCGTTCTTTCCATGGCGTTCCAGAACCATCGCCAACAGGCAGCCGCTGTCTTTCCATTCCAACACATGGCCCCGTACCGGCATGGAGACCAGCTTCTCCGTCGTCTGGGTCCGATCGGAATGTACCTCGATCACACGTACGGTAACTTCTTCCTGGTCGGTATCCGCCTTAACCTGAAAGTCCTCAAGAGACAGCGGGGGCAGGCAGACGCTCTGATAAAAATCCTGCGGGAACGGATAGGACGCCTGCAGTTCCTTCCCATTCTTCTGCGCGAAGATCTGAACCCCATTCTTATACACATAATCCGGACGTAGCACGGCAGGATCCTTAAGTAAAAGGAAATCCGCCAGTTTTCCCGGGGCGATCGTGCCTCTGTCGTAAAGGTGCATCCTCCTGCTCGGCGTATAGGTCGCACAGTAGATCGCCATCTCCACAGGGAATCCTGTCTCTATGGCTTTCTGCACGACATAGTTTAACTGTCCCTTTTCATAGAGAACATCCGCCATCGTATCGTCCGTTACAAAGCCGCAATACTCGTAGAGCCGGTTCTCACATATATATTCCAGAACTTCCGGCTTCAACATCTTATCCTGTATCTCGAAGAACATTCCGTTCTCGATCCGTTGTTTTACTTCTTCCAGCGTATGCTCCGTGTGATCTCCGTCAATCCCCAGATATAAGAACCTGGCAAGATCCAGATCCAGAAGCGACGGGCAGTGTCCCTCTATCACATATCCCGGATGTTCTTCCTGAAGATAACGGAGAAATTTCGTGATCTCCAGATCATTTTCCTGAATGATCTGCCGGTAATTCATGATCTCTCCGACGCAGACCACTTCTTCCTCCTTTAACAGATGCTTCATGGCGCCGCAGTCAATGATCCCTCCGGTGGTCTCCAGCCGTTCATCCGTGGACGGCACGCTGCTTGGAATCCCGTAGAAGATATCAATAGGCGCATTCTTCACAGCAGAGATCATCTCCAGAACCCCTCTTGTCCCCTTGACATTCGCCATCTCATGAGGCTCCGATACAATCGTGGTCACACCATATGCCGCCACGCACTCTCCGAATGGTTCCGGCGTCATCATGCTGCTCTCGATATGCATATGAATATCCACAAGTCCCGGGATCATATATTTCCCCTGGGCGTCCAACACCGTGTCTGCCTGGAACGGCGTGTCTTTTTTCCGGTCAATATAATAGAATTTCCCGTCTTTTACAGAAACGTCCGCAGGAATGAATTTCTTGAGATATGTATTAAATACCTTCGCATTTCTGATCAGCAGTGAAACTGATTCCATAACTCTTCCTCCGCTTAAACAATAGTATAGAAATAGAGCAGGCAGACCAGCACAAGGATATACATGACAGGCCCGATCTCTTTGATCTTACCGGCTGCGATCTTCATGATCAGGTATGCCGGAAGCGCGACACAGATACCGTTTGCGATATTATTCGCGAAGATCGTAAAGGTAACGCAGATAAACGCCGGTACATATTCCGTGATGTCAGAATAATTCACATTCCGCATTCCGCTCAACATATTGATCCCGATAAAGATCAGGATCGGACCTGTGGCTGCAGACGGGATGATCAGCGCCAACGGAGCCAGAAACAGGGACAATGCGAAGAAAATGCTTGTAAAAACCACCGTAAGCCCAGTCTTTCCGCCTGCCTCTACGCCCGCAGAAGATTCCAGATAAGTCGTCATACTCGGCATCGTGAACAATGCGCCGAAACTGGTTGCAACCGCATCCACTTTAAAGCATTTGTCAATCCCAGGAAGATTGCCGTCCTCATCCAGATATCCCGCCTTCGCGCCGACCCCCAGTACGGTGCCGAATGTAGAGAAGAAATCCGGAACAAACAAGGCGATCAGGAACGGAATATATGCGAAGTTCAGAGCTCCCGCAAAATCAACCTGCATAAACTGCTTCCCGATATTGGCAGGAAGAGAGAACAGGCTTTCCGGCAGCTTCGTCACTCCGAAGGGAATCCCGATCCCGGTGGTGAGCAGGATCGCCAGGATCATGCCGCCCGGAACATTGCGCACCTTAATGACAAGAAGCAGCATGAAGCCGATCACGGCAACGATCACGGACGGAGACGTCAGATCTCCAAAGGCAAGGTTATTCTTGTCTGCATTCGCAATGATGAGCCCGCAGTTCTTCGCGCCCAGAAGAGCGATGAACAGACCGATGCCTGCGCTGACCGCGTGCTTCATACTCACCGGGATCACCCGTACAACCGCTTCTCTGAGACCTATAAACGAGATCACAATGAACAGGACGCCGCTCCAGAAGATGACGCCTGCGGCGATCGGCGCGCTGATCCCCTCGTTGGAGATCATAGAAGCTACGATCCCCACACTTCCAAGCCCCGGCGCCAGCGCAAAGGGACGGTTGGTATACAATGCCATCGCACAGCTCGTCAGGATGATCAGAAGAACCATAGCCGTAAGCACCACATGTTTGTCCAGATCGGCTCCGCCCAGGATATTCGGAACGGTCGCAAGGACATACGCCATGGTCACGAATGTTGTCAGTCCGGCCAGCAGCTCTGTCTTTACATCTGTGTGGAATTCTGACAGTTTAAATTGTTTTTCAAGCCAGTTTTTCATTTGTTCATTTTACTCCTTTTCCTTTTTATTATTATTGATAATCCTTCAACATCATAGTATGATGCAGGAAATAGAATGTCCAATTCATATTTTCCATAAAAACTATGCCAAATCGGAATATTCTGTGTTATAATTTGATGGAAAATGATTCGCCAAAGGGATGATCTTAAGGAGTACACTATGAACTTTCAGGAGATGAACTATATCTTATGTATCGCAAAGCACCAGAATCTTACAAAGGCGGCGCAGGAGCTCTACATCTCTCAGCCGACCCTTACCAAATATCTGCAGAGGCTCGAAAAAGAAGTGAACGGGAAGCTCTTTGTACGAAGCGGAAACAGCTATACCGCAACTTATCTGGGACGGAGATATATGGAATATGCCAAGAGAATACTCGCCGTGAATCAAGACTGGGAAAAGGAATTACAGGATCTGACTTCCTACAACGAAGGCGAACTGAACATTGCCTTCCCCCTGATGTGAAGTTCCTGCATGGTGCCGCAGATCATGGAGATCTTCCACGAACAGTATCCCGGAATCCGGGTGAATCTGCGGGAAGAAACCTATGCGATCCAGGAACGGCTGCTTCTGGATGATCAGCTGGATTTTGCCATCTTCAATGAAGCGAAGCCGCATCCGAAACTGGAATACGAGACACTATTGAAGGAAGAAGTGCTCCTCGTCATGCCGGCAGGGCATCCCCTGGCGGTTCATGCCGTGGAAAGAACTGATAAGAAATATCCCTGGATCGATCTGCGGCTGCTTGAACAAGAGCCGTTTATTCTGCATTTCCCCGAACAGACAACCGGACAGATCGCTCTGGAATTATTTGAAAAATACGGGATTCAACCCTCCGTTCCCATACGCACAAGAAATACCGTTACCTGTGTAAAGCTCTGCCAGAAGGGAATGGGGCTTTGCTTCATCCCGGAAAATTATATGAAAAATATCGAACTGAAGCAGACGCCGCTGTGCTTTTCCGTCGGCGGCGAAGGGGCGTTTAGCACACTGACGATCGCATACCGCAAAGGAGCCTATCTTCCTGCCTATGCACGGGACTTTATCCGGATCGCGCAGCAGATACTCTGACTTCTCTCTTAAAACCCTGCCGAAATACTGCCTAAAAGCTCCCAGGAGGCATCCCGTTCCTTCTTTTGTTCCGCCGTCAGCTCTGTATACGGGCACAGCATAGGATGCTGCCTTGCCCTGTCATCCCGCACAGGACCATAACTCCAGTTATAAAATGTATAAAAACGAAGCCATCTCATATGATCCAGCCTGCGGTACATCTCCTGCAAAGGCTCTGACGCCTTTGCCTTACAATATCTCTGATACGCTTCTCCTGCCATATCCGCCGTATATTCCGTAAGCGTCTCATCCTCCATCAGAATCCGGATCTTCATCAGGAGATGATCCGCGGCGGCTATTTTGGACTCTCTATGGAAATCATCAAGCTCTTCCCAACTAAGCGTGGGATAAGAAACAGATCTTCGGAATATATCATTGATCATAATCGCCGCCTTGTTCAGCTCCGTACGCATGATCTGATCCGGCGTATAGATCTCTTCATCTATCCCGAAATAAGAAACCCCAGGCGCCTTCCGATTACTGTGAAGGTCAATCTGTCCCCGATACCTGTAATATTTATTCAGCCTCCAGAATATATTCCACCCTGCCGGCACATCGTCCATACATATAATAATACGGTCCGCCTCTTCAAGGATCGCAGGATGCCTCTCCCAAAATTCATCATGGAAGATCAGAGCATCCGCCTCCTCAGACTCTTTTCCCAGAGAAAAAGTCTCATTCAGATGCATGTGCATGGAAAAAAATTCTCCGGCGTCTCCAAAAATATGATAGGCAACATGCTGTTCCACCGAAATTATATTAGTCAGTATCGCCCGTTCAAGAATACACCGCCCATAATTTCCAAATCCAATGATCACGATCCTATTTTCATGCCTGCACAGCGGCTTAGAACGCCAGTACTGCCTGGCGCAACAATCATAGCTATGGAAGAAATTAATATTTCCCGACAGATGATCCTGCCCGTTTGTCGTCCTTGCATAGACATCCACCGGCAGCCTGTGCAGATCGACCGCCCGGCTGTTCACGCCGATATCATTTTCTTTCATAAGGAAAACCTTACATCTTGTGCCGATATTCTTCTTACATGCCACGATCCGGGCAGGAGATGCGCTGATAAACAGACAAGGATAATCCGGGAATTCCATCTGCTCATCTCTTTTCTCTCCATAGATGATCACAGCTTCCGGATCTTCCTTATAGATATTCACCGCCAGTGTATTCGCTTCCGCGCCGTAATCCGCAAAATAATACCAGTTCTTCTTCCGCTGAAAACCAAGCATAACAAACGGAAGCCCTTCACTTGTGACAAAAGATAGGGCGGCGCCGAATAACGTCATGATCATACCTGCGGATAATAAGAGAAATACTACTCCCACCGCATGCCCCAGGGGAGTTACCGGCGTCAGGTCTCCGTAGCCAACCGTGGTCAGCGTGACCAACGAATACCAGATTGCATCTCCGAATGTCCTTATCGTCGCGCCGTCATCAGAATACTCAGAAAAATAAAGCAATATCACCAGGCCAATGTAGACAGCCAGCAAAAATACTGACATATACAGATAAATTTTCTTTCTCCTCTTCATGAAAATCTGCCTCCTGATTTACTGCAGCTCCATCGTTTTCCCGTCAAGCGCCGCAAAGACCAGGCGGTCATGCCCGTCGTAAACCAGTTTCAGCGAGAAGAACTCCTTTCTCTCATCGAGAAGGCGCAAGAAGATCTTATCTCCCTCCCAGATATTCAGATCATACACCTTGTCCTTCTCCACCCATCTTAGCTCCCCTTCGTCACAGGCGGCCGCCTCTCCTTCGAATCCGTCCGCGGTGAACAAAGACATGTATTCCGTGACGCCATTTCCCGATATGAAGGTCACGATCCCTCTGTACTGATAAGAAGTCAGCGTATACCCGGTCTCCTCCTTCACCTCACGCAGCAGACACTCCTCCGGGCTTTCGTCTTCCTCGAAATGTCCGCCCACGCCGATCCATTTATCCTTATTCACATCATTTTTCTTAACGGTTCTGTGCAGCATCAAGTATCTGCCGTCCTGCTCGATGTAGCACAAAGTGCTTAACTTTGTCATATCCTGCTCCTTTTACAATACTCCGAACATTCCGACGATCTCTTCCTCATCCATCATCCGGCTGCTCTTATTTCCCACATTGGCAAGCATCGCCTCCACCCGGTTCGCAAGCGTCACGTCTATAAACCTCCCCACCTCTATCCCCCTGAGTTCAAAGAACAGAAGCGGATTCTCATCCAGGCGCGCTCCCACTCCATAGAGCGCTGCGGCTACATGCTTGCACAGAAGCGCCCAGTCCGGGCAACTGCAATTGAAGCTGATCTCCCGCGGCGCAGGAAACAAACCGTCCTTCCCCTGGAACAGCTCCTGCATCTCTTCCGGGAAATCCCCGTCAAGAAGCGCCTCCAGATTCTCAAGCTTCCTTCCGCATCTTGCGATGATGGACTGACATTTCTCTTCTGACAACGGACTGATCCTGATCTCCACCTTATACGGAGTCTTGCGCGTCCCCTGCACCCTTGCAAGGATCTTCCCTTTCTGTATCTTAAGATCGATCACCGCACCCGTACGCACATAACGTTTTCCGCGGTCTAAGCGGCTCTCATAATCCGCATACCGCTCCAGATTATCACACCATGCCTTTCCCCACCACTTATTCACGATCGCTCTTCCATTTATAATGACTGGCTCAAGTATCTTTCCCTTCGCCTTCTCTTTCTTCCTGCTCGCCGCTGATTTCTTCTTAAGCTCCGCCGCGTTCGGCTGGCTGTATTGCGGGATATCGCCCCAGTATTTACTCATTCTGATCTTCTCCTATATTCTGCTTCGCATAAATCAACCCAGCCGCAGCAAAGACATCAGCTCATCATTCCCAAGCTCTGTGATCCAACTCTCGCCGCCTGCGCCTATCACGTTCTCTGCCAGTTCCTTCTTGGACTCGATGATCTGATCGATCTTCTCTTCAACGGTCTTCTGACACACCAGCTTATGCACCATCACATTTTTCTTCTGCCCGATCCGGAACGCCCGGTCTGTTGCCTGATTCTCCACTGCCGGATTCCACCAACGGTCAAAATGGATCACATGATTCGCCTTCGTCAGGTTCAGTCCCGTTCCTCCCGCCTTCACGGACAACACAATAAACGGAACATACGCTTCCCCCTGAAATGCCTCCACGATCTTCCCCCGGCTTGCGACCGGCGTGCCGCCATGGAGTACATACCCGTCCGCATGGAAGATCTCCCGCAGAAATGCCGCCAACTGATCAATAATCTCCCTGAACTGTGTAAATACCAGCACACGCTCCCTTTTCTCGTAAATGGTCTCGCAGATTTCCCGCAGCATGGCAAACTTGCCGCTGTCCTCTTCCGAAAATGTCTGCTGCCCCAGATACTGATCCGGATGATTGCAGATCTGTTTGAGCTTCACGATCGTAGACAGCACGATCCCGCACCGTTCGATTCCATCCGAATCCCTCACACGCTTCTCCATATCATCCACAGCCTTCCGGTACAATACCACCTGCTTCTTCGATAACCCCGCGTAATCAATGGTCTCTAACTTCTCAGGAAGATCCTTGATGATGCGCTTATCCGTCTTAAGCCTTCGCAGCATGAACGGCGCTACTATGGATTTGAGCTTTGCATAATTCTCAGGATTAACCTTTAACTGTTTACAGAAGCTTTTGAACTCCATGGATGTTCCCAAGAGTCCCTTATTCAGAAAATCAAACAACGACCACAGGTTTGTCAGGTCATTCTCGATCGGCGTACCGGTCATGGCGATACGCATCCTTCCGGAGAGCTGCTTAATCTCTTTAGTCTGCTTCGTTCCGGGATTCTTGATCGCCTGCGCCTCATCCAGTATGATGCAAGACCAGTCTATCTCCCGTAATTCCTTAATCCTTGATACCATCCCATAAGTCGTGATATTTAAGAATACCGGATTCTCCCGCACCATCCTTCCCAAAGTAACGGCTCCTCCCCCGTGGAGGATCGACAGATCCATGTCCGGAACGAACTTCTCTGCTTCCTTCTGCCAGTTTCCAAGCAAGGACGCAGGCACGACCAACAGGACGCGGGCGCCCTTCTCCTGCTTCCTCAGCTTCTCCAGATACGTCAGCACCTGCAGCGTCTTGCCCAGTCCCATATCGTCTGCCAGACAAGCGCCGAACCCCAGCCGATCCATATAACTAAGCCAGGCATATCCGTTCTTCTGGTAAGGGCGAAGTACTGCCTGTACGGTTCCGGGTACCGCTGTCTTTCCCATCTTCTCCGGTTTACGCAGATTCGCCAGAAGATTGGAAAGCCATTTCCCATTGGTGATAAGCGGCCCCACATCCGAAGCCTTCTCCTGGTCTGCGTCTCTGGTTCCCATCTCCATCCGAAGCGCTTCCATCAACGTAACCTCTCCGGTCTGTCCTTCCATCTCGGCAAGCAGCTGCCGTAAACGCGCATGGTCAACCTCGATCCATTTCCCCTTAAGAAACGCAAGCCCTTCGGTCTGCGCAAGAAGCGTCCTGATATCTTCCTCTGATAATTCCACCCCGTCTACCATCAGCTTCGGCTTCATGGAGATCAGTGCGTCGAACCCGACCATGGACGGTCTCTCATCTCCCAGGCTCACCGCCATAGATACAGACGCCGCATTCTTCTTCCACCAATTCGGAATCCGACACAGGATCCCCGTATTCTCAATGTCTTCGATCTGCTTCAGATATGTATATGCTTCCTCCGCCGTAAGGCGCAGCGGATGAAACAGCTCTCCGCTGTCCATAAACTCTCCGATCAATTCGGAGACCTCTGCCGCCCGGTTCAGACAGGCAAGGAGCGTTAACAACTTGCCCCGTTCGTTCTGATATTCTGTCAGGGCGTATTTCAAAGGCACATGTTTGATCTTCCCATTCTCTCCCCTGGTGGCATAGGTCGCCAGGAACGCAAACGGATAATCCGGATGCTCCGAAGCCTTATTCTCAACCAGATGAAAGAATACCCGCTCAGGCACTCGCAGCTTCTGGTTCTTCTCCGTCAGATACATCTCCACCGTACCGTCGTAACCGGCAATCTCCTTCGCGAAGATGGACTGCAGCTTACGGAATACCCGGCAAAGCCATTTCTTTGTAACATGCTCAGCGCCGATCACAAAAGGAACTGCCCACAGAAGCTCCTCTGCCAACTCCTCTGTCAATACTGCCTTTGCCTTTCCGCGGGCAATCTCAAGCTCCGGAAGATCTGTAAGCTGACGGAAGAATGCATCCGCCACCTGATATAAAAAATCTTCCGAAGCTCCTGCATTCTCAGGCTTTCCCTCGAGCCCTATCTGATAAAGCGCGGGGTAACCGCCGTCTTCCGTCCATCTTGCCGCTTCCTGCCGTTCCTTCTCCGAATTCATGGAAGACACATCCGGAATGAAACCCTCCGGGGTGAACATGAAGCGAATCGCTGTTCTTGCATCCTTTTTTGCCGCCATCTTCTGTACTTCTCTTTCTATTATATTTTACCGGTACTCCGGCACAACTCTGCTTTATTCAGTATAAATGATATGGACACGAAATGCAACAGCTGCTCCTTTCTATTCCGTCGAAAATCAGGCGCGTCTGTTGATCGCAAATGAACGTATGAAAAAAGCGGCGGGACACGGCTCTCATTACAGTGACAAGTAAAACAAATATGTATCACAGCCTGCTTATCGCTTCGCCTTACGATATCCCGCTTCCTGTGCCTCCTGTTCTGAATGGAAAATGACCAGATTCTTGGAATCTGCCATCTCCTCGTAGGCTGCCTGGCCAGGACAGTGATAAATCTTAGACCGGGAATTGCCCCTGATCTCTGTCTCTGCCTGTTCCTTTCCGGCGGCAGAATCTGCAATGCTCCCCTGGCTGCTTGCTCCGGTTGCATAATCTATATGAATCCCCGGTTGCACATTGTAGACAAAGACATTGAAGCAGACGCCTTCTCCTTCATCCTCTACAGACCATGCTTCCATCTGCACTCCTTTTGCCAGAAGATCATCACCCTCGAAGACCGGGTCTACTCTGTAGAGCACATGATTCCCCGTCTCCTTCACATAATCGGCGGCAATATTCTCAAAAGGAAGCATCCCCTCCACATTCATATAGCGTGTTCCGGTTATCAGGTTCTTCTCATTCGCATTCTCTGCCGTAAGCTGGTAGCCGATCAGATGACAGCGATTATACAGATACTTCCCGTCCACAGAATCATACTTCACGGTCTGCCACCCGGTTGGTTTCACCTGCCCGATGCTTCCCCTCTCTTCTGTAGGCATCAGATCCTGTCCGATGTTCGCATAAGCCGTCTGACATCTTCCCAGTTCATCCAATTCGCTGTAGGTCTCGAAAGATTCTGCCGTGATATCTTCCTTGGAAAAATCCGGTTCATTCCCGTTAACCACAACATAGGGTTCACCGCTGTACTCCGGCAGATCTGTGATAGAAAAAGAAGACGGTACTGAACCGGTTTGCGCACGCCCGGTATCATCCTTTCCGGAATATCCGGCAGGCACACAGGCTGTGACAGGCAGGGCGCAGATACAAATGACAAATAGTATTCGGATATACTGGTTCCATATTTTCTTAACATTCCTTAATCCCATTATCTTCTTTCCATTCTCATTCATATCTTGACCCTTTCTTCCATTGTAAAATCCTGTTTCAAAATCGGAGATCGTAGCTCTCTTCTGTGATCTTCTCGTGCGACGTCCCGGCGAACTCCCGCACATCCGCCCGCCTCTCCCCAGGCAGCTCCACATCCAATCGACGATCCGAAGGATATACCCGGTTCCATCTGAACACAATAACTTTCTCTATCTTTGCTTCAACGCCAGTAAGACTCTCCGTCTCCACCAGGCACAGTTCTCCTGTGCCTGCCCTAGCGAGAAAATCCTCTGCCTCTATCGTCTCCACTCCTTCCATGTCTCCGTACAACGCATAAGAATATGGATTCATCCACAGCTTCTTTCCCCAGGCGATCTGCCTGATCCGTTCCGTCACAGCCCGATCCCTGCTCTGCCGCCTGTGGTTAAATGCCATGCCTCCGTTCTGGTCCAGACATACAATTACGATCATTGACTCCGTCCTCCAAAAGTGTTAAACTGCCTGCCTCTTAATCGTGTCTAATGCCTTTATCACCGGCGGCAGAGACAGGACTGCAAGTGTAATAACCCCTTCCGCTCCAAGATAACTACCTTGATACAAAGAAGAATATACCCATGGATTCATGCCCTCGGGCGCATAAGCGGCAAAAAAGACCACTCCTGATAACGTAGAGAACACGAATCTCCCAAACACACCGGCTACATACCCCATCCAAAGTCCATGCTTCTTGTTGCAGAAGAATCCTGACAATCCCAACGCTCCAAAAGCAAGCGGATAATCTAAGATCACCTGCGGAAGCGAAACCATATAAGGATCTATGATAAACTGAAGGATCCCAAAAGCTGCTCCGGTGAGGATCCCATACCTCGCCCCGAACCAGTAACCGATCAGGCTGATAAATAACATGGATAGTAAAGTGACAGAACCGCCCATAGGCATCTCCCACACCTTTATGTAGGAAGTGACCATCGCAAGCGCGATCCCCATAGCAGAAAAAACAAGTTTCTTGACGGCAGAAGACGCACTCCTGCCTGTGACAACATTCATCTGTGACATTATGAAATTCTCCTTTCCTTACGCCGGCATTACCCGGATCAAGTTATCAGGGTCTGTATGCGTCTGCATACATCTCAGCCATATAGGCTCCCCCAGGTACTTATTTATCATAATTCCATGTCCCCTGACTGTCAAGTATAAATTGAATTTTCAAAAGATCATAAAAAGAACGTCGGAAAACATGTTGTATACCAGAAAAGAATGTGTTATAGTATTTTCACATCAAAGATGATCAATAATCCAGGTAATCTTATTTTCTTAATCTGACATTCGTCAGGATTTACCCGTTATATGATTTGAAATTATGTAATCCCAAAGGACAGGTGGTGTTTGCCATGAAATGTATTTAATCTTATTTTTGTTTCATTTTACCTGAGTTAACGGCTCTGAACCCTTGCATACAGGCAGATAATTGAATATAATGGAGGTAGTGGATGGCAGACAATCTCTTGCAGTGGCATGACGGGTTTCATGCTTCACTTCAGATCGAACTTCGGGGAGAAGCTGCGCAGCTGGAATTCTATTCAGAGCATGAATTATATAAGAAGGCTCTGCGTGTCGATACTCTGGTCATAAAGAATTCTGATGATACGCCTGTACAAAAGAAGATTGGGAAAATTTTCCGGAAATACAACTTAATAG
>Ga0209694_1000420_pt1 | contig 71260 bp, 55 predicted proteins | sample GluameincwithD2O_FD_187499 | JGI IMG/M metagenome (GOLD analysis project Ga0209694, IMG submission 187499) | Mouse cecum microbial communities from Vienna, Austria - Glucosamine amended microcosms incubated with D2O (SPAdes) (version 2) | ecosystem: Host-associated > Mammals > Digestive system >... | reverse complement strand
CAATCCAACGGCCCCGAACCGGCGCGAAACGCGCTTATTTACGGGAAAACCGAAAATAACACCCCGACACGCCTACTGCCACAACGGCAAACCAGCAACATAATCAACACATTTTGACCTATATGCCCAAATTCGCTGAAAGCAAATAGACAGACGAGCCGTCATTGCTTGCGGTACTTGCCCCTGTAGAAGAATGCAGACGCTTATGCACAGTGGTACACGAGAATACTGCATAGAAGATTGTTGTTCAATGTGTCATTGCATGACCGAACGTCCGGTGCGACAATGACCGATTGGGGGCTTGGAATGCGGTGTGTGATTGCAGCGTGCGCGGCATGTGCGATGATGTTGGGTCTGTTTGCGGTTCCGGTGTCGTCGGCGTATGCCCAGTCGCAAGATGTGGGGGCGACGTCACAGAGCATACAGGCACAGGGGAGTGGCGCAACCGCCACGGCGGCCGATACCGCGACGACAAGCGACAAGGCTGCCAAGGCCGACGACGATATCGCCGAAGCGGACGACACTGTCACGCCGAATACCGGAGACCCAAAACCGGAGGAGGTCAAAGCCTATACCGACAGCGGAGACCTGCTGGCAAGCCTGCAGCTCAATCGAGACAATGTGGGCAATGTGCCGGCACTCAAGAATTCGGATACGCAGAATCTCATCGTCACGTTCTCAGCCGCCGGCAAGCCGGGCGATGTGTTCACCATCACCATTCCGAAATCAGTGCCGAACAGCAGTGGCGTATACGGCACCAACAATTTCCAAAAGCTGCCTGCCGACATCGGTTCCACCACATCAACACAGAACGCCGATGGCTCCACCACTTTCACCTATACGTTCACCGCGGCCTCCTCGGCCAATGCCACCATCAACTTGGGCCAAGGAAATAACTACACGGGGCAGACCTCGCCGATGAGCTATGTGGGCACCATGGTGAAAACCATCATCTGGACCTATAACGGCAAGCAGCTGCCGCCAGCCCATTTCACGCAGGTGATCAAGCCGGATATCAAACCGACCTCGTTGGTGCGCATCGCACCGACCACGCAACAGTCACCAGCCATCTCGGTGAACACGGACTACACCTACCAGATCACCATCAACGAAACCAGCGGTGTGGGCACCAACGGGTATTCCTCGAATCAGATCAACTCCGCCGTGAACTACGGCACTGTGATACGCATTCCGGTGCCTGAAGGCTTCACACTCAACGAAGCCGCAACCATGGAACGCAACGATTTCGTCAATGGCGACAAGACGACAATCACGCAACCAGAGGGCACGTCGGGAGACATTGTGATCACGGTCCCCAAGGGCTCCGGTTCCCAAATGTGGCAGTGGAAGCCAGGCTACCGCATTGTCGGCAAATTCTCGCGTGCAGCCCCCGACAAGCAGACCGCTGTCACGGCTCCTGGGCCGATCACGATTGTGCAGCAACAGCTCAATCCCGATGGCCAAATGACTGAGTTGACAATCGATGAGCCTGCATGGAGCGAGGCGCTCAAGTCGAAGGACGACACCAAATTCTGTGCCGATGACACGAATGCATGCCTGAGCCTGAGCATCACCGGATCCTCGTATTCGAACGAGTTGCTGCTGCCCACGAATCCGGAAGGGCTTATGCCCACCACCAGCAACCTGCGTACACTCAACTTCGTTGGATTCGGCAACAATTCCGCCAGCGCGCTCGAATGGCCGCTCCTCACCATCGACGTACCGAGCGGTTTCGATGCCACTTCCGTTGTGACTCCGGTGAATCAGGCCAAACTCCCCGGCCTGACCACTTATAAATACAAGATCACGCTGCTCGACGGCACGGTGATGGAAGGCAGTGTGGATGCCGGTGCGACCATAACGAGCAGCATCGGTTCCCCAATGCGCACGATAGAGCTTTCCCCGAATCTCATTGCCGCAGGTTCAGACACTAATGTGGCCGACAGCGGCCTGATCTACTCATGCGGTATGCGCGTCGATAACAACACCTCATGCTTCGGCGACAATTCAGACGTCGTCGTATTGCGGATCAACGGCAAACTTTCCGCCACCTACGATGACGGCACGCCGGTGAAAGTCGGAGATAAGTTTACGACTTCGCTCATGCTCAGCACCGACCAATACACGATGAAAGACCCGAACACGAAGCAGAAGGTGAGCCTGAACGGCATCGTGAAGAATACGCAGACGGTGATCAGTCGCGCCGATCTGAAAGCGACATTCGGCACCTACACCTCGCAGGACAGCGAGACGGCCGGTGTCAAGAATTCCGCTTCGATGGCCATATCGCGTAGTTATTGGGGCAACCCCACCACCCAATATGTTTATGAGCCCATCTTCTATTACGTATTGCCTCCCAGCTTCGTCTACGACAAAGCCAAAGGCTTGGTGAACACGAACGAATACCCGGGGCAACCCTATAAGGAGCCAAAAGTCACATCGGCACAGACAAACGACGGCCGCGAAGTGGTCAAAATCGACTTCACCGGCACCGGGTATTGGTTCGACACATTCAAAGGCGCCAACCAGACGATCATGCTCAACATCTCGCCGGATGCATTGGTGGGCCAGTACCCATGGCAGATCTATGTGCACAGCCCGAAGACGAAGCTCACCCAGTCGGTGAGTGCACCGAGTAATCTGAGCTATACGATGGGAGACAGGGATGTCGCCTTGGTCGGCAACGGCAGTTTCACTGTGGATGCGGCGAAGGCCCTGCGTATGACGCAGCTGTCGCAAGGTAATGAGGCCACGATGTTCGAAACCAGCACGCGGTCGAACATCTACGAAGCGAAGAACGGTTTCAAAGACATTCGCACCATGCGATTCGCCATAGCGATCATCAACGACAGCACACAGGACCTGCAGAACGTCCACCATTATGTGAACCTGCCCCAACGCGGCGACGCCGCAGGCAATGGGTTCACGGTCACGATGACCGGCCCCGCCACCATGGAGCAGTTGCCTGGCGCGACCACGGAACCCATCAACGAGGTGAGGTATTCCACTTCACTTGCGCCGCTCGACAACACGGAGCCTGATCCGTCGACGTATGTGACGGCCGACAAGGTGACGAACTGGAGCGCCATCAAGTCCATCATGGTCACATTGCCCACATTGAATGCCGGAAGTGTTGCCGGGCGTCTGATCATTCCGGGCATCGACCCAACGCTCATGATCGATGCAACGAAGAGCGCTGCAATCTCCACTAGTTTGTACGCTGACAATCTCACGCCGATCATCGTGCGGGCCAACGACAAGTCGGCGGCCAGAATCACCGTGGGCGGTCACGCCACCATCACCGCACGCCTGCAGTGGATCGACGCAAACGGCTCCGACCACTATGTGGATCTGCCGAAGCTCACCAAGAAGTACGCGGTGAATGATGCCACATTCAGCGAGAGCGACTACCCGCAGACCATGGCACAGCTCGAGCAGCAGGCTTCGGCAGAACTCCCTAAGAACTACAGCCTGGAAGATGTGCAGGTCATCGGAGACAACGGCGCCACCTATGCGTGCGGTCTGGATGGCAAGCCGTACCCGGCTGGCGCGGCGCAATGGGGGCAGCTCGTGAAATACTACTACAACCACAGCATCGTGCAATACAACCTCACCCCAGACAACACCATCTCGACCATGCCGATCACCGGCGTGCACGGATTCTGGAACATCTTCACGCTGGCGGCACTCATTGCCGGCATTGCGCTCATCCCCACGTTGTATATGTTCGGTGCCATGCGCAGGCGCGGTGGAAAGTGAGATGCTAAGCTCGTGGCGTGACACGTTTACGAATCGACTTGGCCTATAACGGCGCCGGCTTCCACGGATGGGCGGTGCAGCCCGATCGCAGGACCGTGCAGGGCGTCATTGAAGAGGCGTTGGGCAGGATTCTGCATGGGCATGGGGAGCATGCCGAAGCACCCAGGCTCACCGTCGCCGGACGCACGGACGCCGGTGTGCACGCCTCGCATCAGGTGTGTCACGTCGACGTTTCCGATCAGGCACTTGCACGCTGCGTCGGCCACATGCAGGTGACTGCGGTGAAGGCGCTGGAGACCAGACTGTCACGCATGATGCCCGACGACATTGCCATCCATGCGGTTTCGGTGGCACCGGACGGCTTTGACGCGCGCTTCTCCGCACTCGAGCGCACCTATGTATATCGGATCGCCGACGCGCGCGTGCCTTGGGATCCGAGACTGAGGGATTTCGTATGGCGCACCGACCGCGAACTCGACATCGCGCAGATGAATGCCGCCGCCGCTCTCACACTCGGACTGCATGACTTCGGTTCGTTCGCCATCGCGAATCCCGGAGGCACGACGATCCGCGAGGTGAAGACCGCCTACTGGCAGCGCGTACCCACCCGGTCTCTGATCGAACCAGGCATGGGGGAGCGCTACCATGCGCCTGCCGTGGAATCTGGACTGCTGTGCTTCACGATTGTCGCCGACGCCTTCGCTCGCAACATGGTGCGTTCGCTCGTAGGTGCCTGCGTGCAGGTGGGCATGGGCAAACGGGACGTGGATTGGTTCGCCGGCAAGATGCATGTGCCATTGCGCGAAGGATCCACTGGACCGATCGCGCCCCAGGGGCTCACGCTCGAGCACGTCGCCTATCCAGGCGACGGCGAGCTCGCCGCGCGGGCAGAGCGAATCCGTGCCAAGCGCACGCTCTAGCGAATGCTCACAGCTTCGCGCATTCTCCTTCCCGCTGGCTCTATTCCCCTGCGTAATTGGGGACGTCTGCTGCGTGTAAGTGTCTCCGTTTACGCAGATTGTTGGCAGACTGTTGATGGTACAGGATAGGCAGGCAGGGAAAGAAAAAGCCCGCGACAAAGCGCGGGCTGAAGGCGGATGAGGCGAGATTCGAACTCGCGGAGGGGGTTGCCCTCACACGCTTTCGAGGCGTGCTCCTTAGACCGCTCGGACACTCATCCATGTGCTTGCCAAAACAAGCAACTTATTTATTATGCCACACCGTGTCAACAAGTCAAATTCGGAATGTCGTTTTTGCATGCCATGAGCATGACGTGCGCGCCGGCATATGGCAATCTGCGGGAATGACGGTGCGATGCTGTGGCTCAGGAGGAGAACAGCGCATAGTCGGCGCTTGGGTACCCCAAATCGAACGCGGTGACGGCATGCGTGGCAATGAGCAGAGACAGCTGCAGCAGCGCGTCCGACGATTGAGATTGTGCGGTGGCGATGTCGGAGGCGGGCAGATTGTCGACGCGCTGCAGTTGCTCGCGTGCGCAATCCATTTCGACAATCGCCGGGGTGCGGGTGCGCAATCCGGTCGCAGGATCGGTTGCGTTCACCTCCGATGTGGTGAGCATGCGGGTGTCGTAGACCTTGCGGCGAATGTCCTGCGCGCCTTTCGACAGCATGGTCAGGCGTGCTGCGGCCTCCTTGTGATTGTCGCTCATGGTGAGCAGCGTGGCGTTCGCGGCCAGTCTGCGCACGAATTCTGTATCGGCGGAGGTGTTCGCGGAAGTGGGGGCGAAACTGTCGTAGCGTCCGGCGAGCACTTCGGCGGCGAAACCGGCGCGATCCTCGGCAAGCGCAATCGTAGCCAGCGCCTCACCCGGCAGATCAAGCGAATCGACGGTGTCGAGCTTCGTCACTGTGAGCGGCGCATACGCAAAACCGAAGTGATTCGCGGCAAGACGAGTGAAATGCTGTGTCTGAGCGCTGTGCATCGTGGCATCGCCGAATTGGGAGGGGCACTGCAATGCCACATTGAGCCAGTCATGCTGGGCGAGCGAAGCGGTGAAATACCGCAGATAGAGCGGAATATTCGCGTCGCCCATCGTGTTGGAATACGATTGCGCGGTCTCGAGGAACCGTTCGCATGGGCCGAGCTCCTGCTCCTGTTCGGCGCGACCTGCGATTCTGGGGGCCGAGCATGCGGTCACGCCAATAAATGCGAGCGTGGTGAGGGCAACCGCCACCGTGCGTGCGCATACGGAAAGGAAACGGTGACGTGTCTGCATGAATACCTAGAATAATAGAGACTATGACTAAATGGGCTTATGCCTTCCGCGCAGGAATGCGCCATGCTGAATAACTGAATAACTGAACAGACTTCAACGGAGGTCACCAACTTTGAAACTCGATTTGAACGGAATCCACGCACTCGCACAGGAACAGGGAATCGATGCGGAGACCGTGGATGCCGCACTGTCGGAGGCGTTGCGACTCGCCTATTTGAAAATGCCGCATGCCGCGAAACACGCCCGAGTCGAACTCGACCCGCGCGCCGGCAGCTTCACCATCTGGGCTCGTGACGAGATTGCGCAGGAACCCACCGAAGACAATCCGCACCCCGCTCCGGAATTGGGAGAGGAATACGATGACACCCCGCATGATTTCGGCCGTCTGGCCGCGTCCACTGCGCGCCAGGTGATCCAGCAGCTCTTCCGCAAGGCGGAGGACGACCGCGTGTTCGGCGCCTTCAGCGGCCAGCGCGGCAAGCTGATCACCGGCGTGGTGCAGCAGGATGTCAAAGATCCCGCCAATGTGCACGTTGCCGTCGGCGATGTGGAGGCACTGCTGCCACGTCGTGAGCAGGTGCCCGGCGAACGCTACCGCCATGGCGAGCGCATTCGCGTGTACGTGACGACGGTGGCCCGCGGGCTCAAGGGACCGGAGATCATCGTCTCCCGTTCGCATCCGGAGCTCGTGCGGCGCCTGTTCGAACGCGAGGTGCCGGAGCTGGCATCCGGCGCCGTGTCGATCATGGCCATCGCCCGCGAGGCGGGCGCCCGCACGAAGATCGCCGTGCGTGCCAATACGTCAGGCATCAATCCGAAGGGTGCGCTCATCGGCCCAGGCGGTTCGCGTGTGCGTGCGGTGATGGAGAACCTCGGCTCTGAGAAGATCGACATCATCGACTGGTCGGCCAATCCGGCCGAGTTCATTGCGGCGGCGCTCTCGCCTGCAGTGGTCTCGGGTGTGCAGGTGATCAGCGAGAAGAACCAGACGGCCATCGCGTTCATCAATGACGGTCAGCTCTCGCTCGCCATTGGCAAGGAGGGCCAGAACGCCCGTCTCGCCGCAAAGCTCACCGGATGGAAGATTGGCATCGAATCCAATTCCGCCCATGCCGCAAAACTGCGTGAACAGGCGGCGAAGGCGGCCGATGGGACACAGTCCGGCAATGCCGAGGAGAGCGCCGAATAGGCGTTTCCCTGACGGCGTTTTCGCGGCGCTGCACATCCAGCGCCGCGGGTATGCTTGCCTTTGGTCGAAACACGGTCATTGCACCGTGCGAAGGCGTGAAAGAGGTAGAAACAACATGGTTGCACGATGAGAAGCCATCAGCTCGCCGTGAGAACACAATAGCCGCGCCAATACGCGGCTGACACACACAAAAACTTTAGGAGATATTGAGTGGCGAAAGCACGCGTATACGAATTGGCCAAGGAACTTGGCGTAGACAGCAAGACCGTTCTTGAGAAGCTCAAGGACATGGGCGAGTTTGTCAAATCCGCGTCATCCACGGTGGAGGCCCCGGTCGTGCGCAGACTGAAGGCGGCCTTCCCGAAGGACGGCGGCAATGATTCCAAGCCGGCGGCGAAGAAGAGCTCCGCACCCAAGCCGGGTGCACCAGCAGCGGCGAAGCCTGCCGCGACGCCCGCCGCAGTAGCCGGTGCAACTCCGGCAACGGCAGCCCCGTCCGCACCGAAGCCGGGCCAGCGATCCAACACGGGCGCCAAGCCTGGCGCCCATAACACCCGCAGGAACGAGCAGACCCCACGTCCAGGCCAGAACGCCGGCCAGCGTGGTGCGACTCCGCGCCCGCACGCCCCAGGCAAGCCGGGTGCCAATGCCGGCGGCACTCGCAACGGAGGTAAGGCTGCACCCGCTCCGCATACCCCTCAGCACGGCGGCAACCGCGGCGGTTCCAACAATGCGCCGAAGCCGGGAGCCAATGCGGCCCAGCATGCGCCACGTCCGGGCAACAACCCGTTCAGCCGTAAGCAGGGCATGCACACACCCACGCCGGGAGATATCCCGCGTCCGCATCCGATGGCGCGTCCGACGGTCAATAACAACGAACGCCGTGGCGGAGGCAATGGTCGACCGGGTCAGCGTGGAGGCTTCCGCCCACGTCCGGGCCAAGGCGGTAGCGGTGCCCCGAAGCCGGGTTCCTGGGGTCAGCATCGTCAGGGTGCAGGCAGCGGTAGCGGTCGTCCGGGTGGTAACCGTTTCGGTGGCGGCAACGGCGGCAACAACTTCCAGAACAATGGTCCAAGCAACGGTCCATCGCGCGGTGGCGGCCGTGGTCGCGGCGGCACAGCCGGCGCCTTCGGCCGTCAGGGCGGCAAGTCCTCGAAGGCTCGCAAGAACCGTTTGGCGAAGCGTCACGAATACGAAGAGCTGAAAGCACCGGTCATCGGCGGTGTGCGCATCCCCACCGGTAACGGCCAGACCATCCGTCTGCGGCAGGGCGCCTCGCTGGCGGATCTCGCCGAGAAAATCAACGTGAATCCGGCGGCGCTGGTCACCGTGCTGTTCCACTTGGGTGAGATGGCCACGGCCACCCAGTCACTCGACGAATCCACGTTCCAGATCCTTGGCGAGGAAATCGGTTGGAACATCAAGATCGTTTCCGCCGAAGAGGAAGACAAGGAGCTGCTCCAGCAGTTCGACATCGACCTCGAGAGCGAGGAGCTGCAGGAGGACGCCGACCTGAAGCCGCGTCCTCCGGTGGTCACCGTCATGGGCCACGTCGACCACGGCAAGACCCGACTGCTCGACACGATCCGCCGCACCAACGTCATCGCCCGTGAGGCCGGCGGCATCACGCAGCGCATCGGTGCATACCAGGTCACCGTGGATCTCGAGGGTGAGGAACGCAAGATCACGTTCCTTGACACCCCCGGCCACGAGGCCTTCACCGCCATGCGTGCCCGTGGCGCGGAGCTCACCGACATCGCGATCCTCGTGGTGGCTGCCGACGACGGCGTGATGCCGCAGACCGTCGAAGCCATCAACCACGCGCAGTCGGCCCATGTGCCGATCGTCGTGGCCGTGAACAAGATCGATGTGCCCGGTGCAAACCCCGAGAAGGTGCGTGGCCAGCTCACCGAATTCGGCCTCGTGCCGGAGGAGTACGGCGGCAGCACGATGTTCGTCGACATCTCCGCCAAGCAGGGCACGAACGTCGACAAGCTGCTCGAAGCGGTGCTGCTCACCGCCGACGCCGAGCTCGACCTGCGTGCGAACCCGGATATGGATGCCCGCGGTGCCACCGTGGAAGCCCGACTCGACAAGGGCCGCGGTGCTGTGGCGACCGTGCTTGTGCAGTCCGGCACGCTCCACATCGGCGACTCGATCGTGGCCGGTACCTCGTATGGCCGTGTGCGCGCCATGCTCGACGAGAACGGCAAGCACATGAAGGAGGCGCTGCCGTCAACGCCTGTGCAGGTGCTCGGCCTCACCTCGGTGCCCACCGCAGGCGATCTGTTCCTCGTGGCTCCGGATGACCGCGCGGCACGCCAGATCGCCGAGAAGCGCCAGGCCACGGAACGTGCGGCCCAGCTCGCGAAGCGCCGCAAGGTGGTTTCGCTCGAGGAGTTCAAGAAGAAGTTCGCCGAGTCCGAGATCGACATGCTCAACATCGTGATCAAGGGCGATTCCTCCGGTTCGGTGGAGGCGCTCGAGGACTCCCTCATGAAGATCGAGGTCTCCGACGAGGTGGGCATTCAGGTGATCCACCGCGGCGTTGGCGCCATCACGCAGAACGACGTGAACCTCGCCTCCGTCGACAAGGCCGTGATCATCGGCTTCAACGTGCGCCCGAATCGCCAGGTGGCGGATCTCGCGGAGCGCGAGGGCGTGGAGATCAAGTACTATTCGGTCATCTACAAGGCGATCGAAGACATCGAGGCGTCGCTTAAGGGCATGCTCAAGCCGGAATACGAGGAGGTCACCACCTCCCACTCCGAGATCCGCGAGATCTTCCGCTCGTCGAAGTTCGGCAACATCGCCGGCGTCATGGTGCTCGACGGCGAGGTCAAGCGCGGCACGAAGGCCCGCATTCTGCGCGACGGCGTGACCACGTTCAACGACCTTGAGATCTCGTCGCTGCGCCGCTTCAAGGACGACGTCAAGAGCGTCACCGAAGGATACGAGGCCGGCATCAACCTCGGCAACTTCAACGACATCGAGATCGGCGACGTCATCGAGACCTTCGAGATGCGCGAGATCGAGCGCAAGTAGTCTGCAATTCGTAGACCGCATGCGCGAGTAACGCAGGCAGACGCCCATAGCCCACCCGGCTACGGGCGTCTGCCGTTTTCACCCAATGCACATGGCGGTTTTCGACTAGTGTTGAATAGCAGAACCGCACAGGACGTCAAACAGTAAGGAACACCATGCAGGGAACCAATCCTCGCGCCGCACGCATCGCGGCGCTCATCCAGCGTGTGATCGCCTCGAATATGGAATCCACGTTGCACGACAAGCGACTCAAGAACGTGACGATCACCGACGTCAAGGTGACCAATGATCTCCAGCTCGCCAAGATCTACTGGACCACGTTGAGCCGGGACGGTCATGAGGAGGGCGAACGCAAGCGCGCCAAGGAGGCGCTCAACCAGGCCAAGGGACGCTTGCGCACCATGGTGGGCGCCAAGGCCGGTCTGCGCCTGACCCCGCAGCTCCAGTTCATCTTCGACGAGGTGCCCGGCGAGGCGCATGAGATCGAAGACATTCTCTCGCTGGCACGCAAGCGCGACGAGGAGCTCGCCCGCATGCGCGCGAACGCCGCCTACGCTGGCGACGCCGACCCATACCGCCACGACGACGAGACCGAGGAGGCCGTGGAGGAGGAACTGGACGAGCAGGAGCACGAGAACAAGGACGAATACACCGAATACCCGGGTGACGTGGTGGAAGTGGAGGAATTCGAGGACCTCGACAACAGTGGCGACGACCTCGAGCATTCCGACGACGACCCTGTGGATCCGGTGGCGACCGACCCGGCATCCACCATCGACACCGTCGACGACTACGACGAGGACAAGTAAGGCGTGGGCACCGGAAAACGCGACGCGAAGGTGAACGGCGTGCTCATTGTAGACAAGCCGCAGGGCGTGACCAGTCACGACATCGTGGCGGCCGTGCGTGCCGCGCTGCGCACCAGGAAGGTGGGGCACGCCGGCACGCTCGACCCGATGGCCACCGGCGCGCTCGTGATCGGCGTGGGCCAAGCCACGCGCCTGCTGCAGTACATTGTCGAGCATACGAAAACCTACAGCGCCACGATGCGCTTCGGTCAGCGCACGACCACCGATGACGCCGACGGTGAGTTCGTGGAACGGAAATCCACGGCCGCCATGCTGCCGACGCTCGAACAGGTGTGCGAAGCCGTGACGAACGAATACACCGGCGACATCGAGCAGATTCCAAACGCCGTCTCCGCGATCAAGGTGCACGGCCAACGCGCCTACGATCTGGCCCGTGAAGGGCGGCATGTCGATCTCAAGGCGCGCCGGGTGACCGTGCATGCGTTCGATGTGCTCGGTGGTCGGCAAACGCAGGCCGCGGACGGCACGCCGGTGTTCGATGTCGACGTGCACGTCACCTGCTCGGCAGGTACCTACATTCGCGCGCTCGCCCGCGATCTCGGCAATGATTTCCATTGCGGCGCGCATCTGACCCGCCTGCGCAGGGAAGCGGTGGGGGCGTTCCGCGTGCGTGACGCCCGCATTGTGCGCGCGCATGCCGAGGCACGCACCTTCGTGAACCGCGACGGCGAGGAGATCACCCGCAATCGCGCGGTGCTCGATTGTGTGGGAGAAGATTTGGCCGGGCATCTGCTCACGATGGTGCAGGCCGCACAGCTCACGCTGCCGGTGCTCGCCGTGAGTGAAGCGCAGGCGGCGGATTTGCGTTTCGGTAGGAGAATCGTTGCACAGGCACCGACCGACGATGAACGACCGGCACACCACCACGGCGAGCACGTGTGGGCCGCCATTGGGTCCGCCGATGGCGAGCCTGAAGTCGTGGCGATTGTCGAGCGCGCGAAACGCCACGAATTCAAGCCGGTGACGGTGTTCGCGGCGAATACGGGAAACGAGTAGAGGATATATGGATATTTTTCGTCTGACACCAGCTGCGGACGGCAACGTCGCATGGCCGACATTGAGCACGTCGAAAAAATCGGTGGTCACAGTGGGCGCATTCGACGGCCTGCATGTGGGCCATCATGCCGTCATTGAGGAGACGGTGCGCCAGGCCAGGAAGCTCGACGCATACTCGGTGGTCATCATGTTTGAGCCACGCCCGGCATTCGTACACACCTATGCGAAGGCACATGCAGGCAAAGACGTGCCGGCCGGTGTGCATGATCCGGAGGCGATCACCAGCGTGGACGCGCGGCTGCGCATGCTGGCCGGCATGCACGTCGACTATGTGCTCATTGTGCGTTATACCATCGCGTTCTCCGAGAAATCGTTCAGATTCTTCCTCGGCCAGCTTGTGGGCAAACTCGGCATGCGCATGCTCGTGCTCGGCGAGGACGCGCGCATGGGCGCGAATCTGGAAGGCGACATCAAGAAGATTCGCACACTCGCCGAGGCCACCGGCGTGTTCGAACTCGAAGTGGTGACCAATCAGGGCGGCACCGTGCGCGTGCCGGAACGATTCACCCCCACGGCGCCGAACGAGCCGTGCGAACCCAGCGATCCGCTGGAGGGACTGAGCAAGGCCGAGCGACGCGCCTGGTCGAAGAAGCACAATGCGCGCGAAGTGCGCAACCAAAGCTCCACGAACGTGCGATATCTGCTCAGTCAGGGGCGCGTGCAGGCGGCAAACGAGATCCTTGGCCATGCGCACGCCGTGGAGGGCGTGGTGGAACACGGCGAGGAACGCGGACGAACCATCGGCTTCCCGACGGCGAACATAGCCGAGCCGATGGAAGGGTATCTGCCGGTGGATGGCGTGTATGCCGGCTGGCTCGTCGATCTGGGACCTGCAGACGAATACGAGCGCGACCAGCAGCAGCTGAGCGGCAAAACCGCCGATGGAGAGGCGGTAGAAGCGGCGAGCGTCACCGTAAGCGATACCCCGGTGGTCTCGCACCGCTTCTCCTCATCGCGCGTCGACAGCCGACTGGCTGCACAATCGCCGTTCAGGTGGCCGGCAGCGATCTCGATCGGCACGAAACCCACCTACAGCGAGAGCACCGGACTCAACGAGCGCGTGCTCGAGGCATATGCGCTCACCGACGAATGGCTCGACCTGTATGGGCACCGTGTTCGCGTGGAGTTCGAACGCTTCCTGCGCCCACAGGTCAAATTCGGCTCCACCGACGAGCTTGTGGCCGAGCTCAAGCACAACGTCGAGGAGACGAAGGAGCTGTTGGGAGCCGAATAGCGGCCTATGCGGCTAATGTCGCTGCTTGGCGAGATGGAGGAACGCGAGGGCGTCTTTGAGGTTCGCCACCGGGACGAGCGTCATGCCCTCCACCTTCAATGGCTTTTGGGTCACCGGCACGATCGCCTTCGTGAACCCCAGCCGCTGCGCCTCACGGAGACGGTACTCCAAACGTGGCACTGGTCGCACCTGCCCCGTGAGACTGATCTCGCCTATGGCGCAGACGTTCTTGGCGATCGGCTTGTTCAACGCGGCGCTCGCCATTGCGGCGGTGATGGCGAGATCGCATCCCGGCTCCTTCGCCTGACCGCCTGCGATTGTGGAGATGTACAGATCGTTCTGCAGCAACGAGATGCCGCCATGCCGGTAGAGCACCGCCACCAGCATGGCGATGCGGCTCGGATCCACGCCATTGACGGCGCGACGCGGGGTGGGCAGCACCGAATTGGTCACGAGCGACTGCACCTCCACGGCAAGGGAACGATGCCCGTCCAACGTAAACGTCACGCACGTACCCTCAACGGGTTCGCTTTGCGACGAGAGGAACAGCCCGGCCGGGTCGCGCACCTCCTCTATGCCCTCGCCGCTCATGTCGAAGCACCCCACTTCATCGGTGGGGCCGAAGCGGTTCTTCACCGCACGCAGCAGGCGCAGCGCGGTCTGTGATTCACCTTCGAACTGACACACCACGTCGACAAGATGCTCGAGCGTGCGCGGGCCGGCAATCGAACCGTCCTTGGTCACATGACCCACGAGCAGCACCGGCACGTCAAGCGATTTCGCGGAGTCTATGAGCGCGCTCGCCACCTCGCGCACCTGCGTGGAGCCGCCGGAGATGCCATCGACGTCCTGCGAGACGATTGTCTGCGCCGAATCCACAATCGCCAGCGCCGGCCGAACCGAGTCGATCAGGCCGAGCACGGTGGAGAGATCGGTGGTCGAGGCGAGCAGCAGGTTCTCCTCGACGGCACCGATGCGTGAGGCCCGCAGACGCACCTGTGCCTGCGACTCCTCGCCCGAGATGTACAGCACGCTGTCGTGTGCGCTGGCATGCGCGTCATCATGTTGTTCCGAAGTGGAGCGGGCCGGCGCGCGGCTTTGCGCGGCGGCCACCGATTTCGCGATGTTCCCGGCGGTCTCGAGCAACAACGTCGATTTGCCGATGCCGGGTTCGCCGGCGATGAGCACCACTGAACCGGGCACTATGCCGCCGCCGAGCACACGGTCGAACTCGCCGAAGCCAGTGGGGAGTCTGCTCACCGTGTCAGTGGAGATGCTCGTGATCGGCTTCGCCGCGCTTTGCACATTCTGCACCGAGACGGGCGTGCGCGAGGTACGGCCGGGCACCGGGGTGCGCGCCCCGGTTGCCGCCGGCGCCTCATGGAACTCCTCGATGGTGCCCCATTGGCCGCATTCCGGGCATCGGCCATACCATTTGCCGCCGCTCCAGCCGCATTCGGTGCACACATAGTTCACGGTTTTCTTCGCCATGCCACTCCTTATCGCCTGCCAAATCGCCTGCCAACACTGTATCTGATTCCATACAACAGGCATAGCGGCACATGTGTTCCACGCAGTGTTTCATGCCGCCGCCACACCGTCATGCGGCTGTGACAAGATTGCGGTATGGCAAACAACAGCGGTTCCAAAGGCCCGTCAAACGAGGGAAGGCGAACGTCACAGTCGGGGGCGCGGAGGCAGCCGCAGCCGACTCAGACTTCCGCCGTGCATTCACTGCGCTACGTGCGCATTGTGGTGGCGGTGTTCGTGATGCTGTTCGTGCTGGCACTCGTCTCCGCATTCGGTTGGCCGGGTTGGGCGGTGCGCGCGCCGGCAAAACCGGTGGCAGTGCCCACGGCGACGCCCTCCAAGACCACGGTGAAGGCGGAGGCGTTGCCTGGCGACGCCACCGCACTGCTCAAGGCGATGCCCGACCATGTTTCGAATTTCGCGCGCGTCCAAGCCGATTCCACCGATGCATGGGCTGATTCGAACCCGATTGAGGAATACAAGCTCACCTATTCGAACGGTAACGACAAAGACGCCGTGCAGCTCACCGTCGCCCAGTGGAGCGACTCGGAGAAGGCGCAGGGGCAGTACACGAAGCTTACGGGTGATCTCAAGGGGTCGTCGCTGGCCAATGGCGTCGTGAAAGTGAACGGCGACGTCACCGGCAATTACGAGGTGAAGACGGCAGAGTCCGACGACACGCAGGCCACTGCAGTTTGGCGCAACGACACCGTGGTGTTCAGCGTGACCGGTCCGAAGAATTCGGTGGTCTCGGTCTATCAGCTGTTCCCGCTGTAGACCCAGCGCGAAAGTCTGCTCACATGTGTAGACTGTTGCAAGTTGCAATCTTTAGATATCTATAGAGGAGGCTTGAGATGGGCTCTGTCATCAAGAAGCGCCGCAAGCGTATGAGCAAGAAGAAGCACCGCAAACTGCTTCGTAAGACCCGCCACCAGCGCAAGTAGTCTTATACTCTAGGCTTTAACGATTCCCGCACGCAGCGATGTGTGCGGGAATTTCATATATGCGGCCGTATACGACATACGGCGGTCGGCTCCCGATAACAGAACGACCGCGCGCTTCCCGCACGCGGTCGTTGCCCGGAACACACCGGAATGTCTTGCGAATGCTCACGCCTTGTTCGGATTGATGAGCGTGCGCGGGCCGTTCGGATCGCCCACGATGACCTCGTTGACCATGTCAAGGAACAGGCCGTCTTCGACGACGCCCACCATGTTGATGAGATCCTCGTTGAGACCTGCCGGGTCGTCGATGCGCTCGATATGCAGGTCGACGACGTAGTTGTTCTCGTCGGTGCGCACCGGCTTGCCGTCGGCGTCAAGACGCAGCGTCGGGTTGTAGCCGCGCTCCTTCATACGCTCGATCACATGCATGGCGCCGAACGGAATGACCTCCACCGGCAGCGGGAACTTGCCGATGACGTCGACGAGCTTGGAGGCGTCGACGATCCAGACGATCCTGTTCGAGTTGATCGCCACGATCTTCTCCCACAGCAGCGCCGCGCCGCCGCCCTTGATGCCGTTGAAGTTCTTGTCAACCTCGTCGGCCCCGTCGATGCACAGGTCGATGTGGTCGACGTCGTCGATGTTCACGATCTTAATGCCGTAGCTCTCGGCCTGCTCCTGCGTGCGGCGCGAAGTGGTGACGCCGGTGAACTCCAGACCTTCCTCCTGCTTGCGGCGGCCGAGTTCGTCGACGAGGAAGCGCACGGTGGAACCGGTGCCGAGCCCCACGATCATGCCACTTTTGACCAGCTTCGCGGCCTCGATGCCGGCTTCCTTCTTCATTGCATCCTGCTGTGCTTTATCCATGACTCTCCTTAGCGAGTGTGCACGTTGCGTTGCCTATGCACGCAATTTGATTTCCATACTAGAACATGCTTGCGAACGCTCGTGCTGTTTCACTGGCGGGTTTCCTAGCCGTTCTCGCGGCGATGCATGAGGAAACGCGCGTTCTCGAGATCGAGCGTGCCGTCGCCCTGCACGAGCGCGTCCACTTCGATGTACCCGTGGATGCGCCTCGGTGAGCCGTCATAATACGGGCTCGAGTTCGGGGGAGGGGAGAGCGTCACACGCCCGCTTGCCGCCAATCCCGTGGGAGCCAGCTGCATGTCGGCCGTCGCCGTGGGCTCTCCTGCGGGGGTGTCGGTGCCGTCCGCCGCGGATTCCGCGGCATGTGCGGCGGTATCCGCAGGGGCATCGGTTTCTGTGGAATCCGCAGGAGTCCGCACGTCGCCGAGCTCGGTCAGATTCGGCTCGCCGTGCTCGAGATCGTCCACCTCGGCGGCATGCAACCGCGTGTATTCGCGTTCGTCCATCTCGCCGTCGAGCAGCAGTTGTGCATCCGCAGGCACCTTGACATCGCGTGCGTACGGCGATTCGAGCAACGCCTGCCAACCTTCCTTCGGCAGATACCCCTCTTGCGCGCCGGATTCGCAATCGCCGGCGAATCCGCGTGCGAGATCGTCCACCTTCTCGTTGCCTGCATTGCCGGCGTGACCCTTAACCCAGCGGAAGCTCACTTTGCCGGCCCGCTTGCTTATCTCCGCATCGATCGCCTTGATGATCGGCGCGTTCTTCACCGGTTCCTGTTTCGAGTTCTTCCAGCCATTCTTCTTCCACCCGAACACCCATTTGTTCGAGCAGTTGATGGCATACTGCGAGTCGGATTCTATGACCAGCGGCTCGCTTCCCGGATGTGCACGCAGTGCCTCGAGCACCGCGCACAGTTCGCCGATCTGATTCGTGCCGTTCGTGGCGCCCCCTGCCGCACAATCGCCCGCATGTGCGTGTTCGTCGCGCGCGCCGTCCGTATGGTCAGCCCACGCCCACCCCATCGGGCCGTTCGGATTACGCAGTGCGGAGCCGTCTGTGGAAACTGTGATCGTCATGCCTCCACTCTACGTGCGGCCCGCTATCATTGTCACGTTGTGATTGTGTGAGGCGCACGTAATCGCGGATATTTCTCATCATCGGTCTCGTTGCCGTTTCGGCGCCGGGTTGGTGTGTGCGTGTTCCCATGTGGCGACTGTATTCGGGGCGCTTTCGGGGATGTGTGCGTCCAGAGAGTCGCAATCGTATGTGCGTATGTGCCAGACTCGGTTTGCGTCGAGTTCGAGTGTCGCTCTTGCAATCCCAGTCGCAGCATGGCATGTTGAGCAGTGTCGTGCTTGCAATCTCAATCTCAACACGGCATGTTGTATCTGTTTGCGGTGTCGTCTTTGCAATTTCGATCTCCAAGCGGCATGTCGCGGTTTGTCTGCAGTATCGCCATGAGACCAGATTTGCAAGCATTGCATTGCTGCGGGGCTCTCGCGGACCGACTCAAGATGGAATCTGCACACACGACACTATTGCGCGCTTCTCAATGGTCTCGTTTGCAGATTCAGTCTCAACAAGGCAGGTGAAAAGTCTTGCGGTGACTGCTCTGAGATTGAGATTGCAAATATGGCGCGTTATTCCGGTCGTCAATGGCCGACCTGAGATTGAATTTGCAAATATGACACAACTGCTGCGCCGCGGTGGTCGGAACAGAGATGAGTTTGCAAACATGGCACAGGCAAACGACATGCCTGCAGACCGGGCATAATGCAGAGTGATGTGCCGATGACCTCGGGAACGTGTGTGTGGCAGGAACGCGTATGAAAAACGGGGTTCCGAATCGAATTCGGAACCCCGGTGGGCGGATAGGGCGAGATTCGAACTCGCGGACGCTTGCGCGTCAACGGTTTTCAAGACCGTCTCCTTAGGCCGCTCGGACACCTATCCATATGCGCAGGCGGACTCGCCGCACACGACTATTCAGTGTAGCATATGGCTGCTCTTTGCGTAATCCGGGACATGTGTGAGCCCGATTTGTCTCCAATTATGCAGAGTGTGTCGTGCGCAAAGAGTGTGTCGTGCGTAATTGGGGACAAATTCAGCGTGCTGTTGTCTCTTTTTACGCAGAGTAAAGGTAAAAGTAACAGTAACAGTAAAAGTAAAAGTATGAGATCTGCCGGGTATTTCTTACGTAAAAGGGGACAGATTCAGGCTGCATAATGTCTCCAATTACGCAACGAGCGGGCATATGCGCCCGCTCGTTGCGAAGTATGCCGGCACGGATCATTGCCGGTTCAGGGAAATGCTCAGGCCTCCCACTTGCGCGGCTCGATCACTTCCTTGCCGCCCATGTACGGCCGCATGGCCTTCGGGATCTCGATCGAACCGTCTTCCTGCTGGTGGTTCTCGAGAATCGCCACGAGCCAGCGGGTGGTGGCCAAGGTGCCGTTGAGCGTGGCGACAGGGGAGGTGCCGCCGTCGGCAACGCGCTCGCGAATGTTGAGTCGGCGTGCCTGGTACTGCGTGCAGTTCGAGGTGGACGTGAGCTCGCGGTAGCGGCCCTGCGTGGGAACCCAGGCCTCGCAGTCGAACTTGCGCGCTGCCGAGGAACCCAGATCGCCCGCGGCCGTGTCGATTACGCGGTACGGGACCTCCACCTTGGCGAGCATCTCCTCCTCCATCGCGAGAAGCTTCTGGTGTTCGGCATCGGAGTTCTCCGGCTTGGCATAGACGAACATCTCCACCTTGTCGAACTGGTGGACGCGAATGATGCCGCTCGTGTCCTTGCCCGCGGCGCCCGCCTCGCGTCGATAGCAGGAGCTCCATCCGCAGTAGCGCAGCGGACCGTCGCTCAGGTCGAGAATCTCATTCTCGTGCATGCCAGCAAGCGCGACCTCCGAAGTGCCCACCAGATAGTCGTCGTCCGGCTCGCGCAGACGGTAGATCTCATCGGCGTGCGAGTTGAGGAAGCCGGTGCCGCGCATGACTTCCGGACGCACGAGCGTAGGTGTGATCGCAAGGATGAAACCGTGCTCCTGTGCCTGATCCACCGCCATCGTGAGCATGGCGATTTGCAGACGTGCCACATCGCCACGCAGGAAGTAGAAACGGGAACCGGAGACCTTCACACCGCGCTTCATATCGATGCCAGCGACTTCCTCGCCGAGGGTGAGGTGGTCTTTCGGCTCGAAGCCCTCGGCTGCGAAATCGCGGATCTGACCGACTTTCTTCACCACCACGTAGTCGTCTTCGCCGCCTTCCGGCGCCTGTGGTTCCACGATGTTCGACAGCTGCCACATCGCGGTGGTGTACTGTTCATCGGCGGTGTCGGCGCTTGCTTTGAACGAGGCGACCTGTTCGGAGAGCTCCTTGGTCTGCGCGATCAGCTTCGCCTTCTCATCCGGTGCGGCCTTGGCGACCTGCTTGCCGATCTCCTTCTGGCGGGCGCGGGCCTCTTCGAATTGCTTGAGCGAGGAGCGGCGTTCCTCGTCGGCACGGAGCACCTCGTCGACGAGTTCGACGGATTCGCCGCGTTTGCGTTGTGATTCCTTGACTACTTCAGGATGTTCACGAATGAATTGAATATCGAGCATAGTTCAACTCTAATGTGCAAAGCCGACAGATTGCAGCGTTTTTCGCGCATGTTCGCGGGTGCGGCATGGGGCGGTGATCCGTGTATTCGCCGCCGGTCCACACACCACCACACGTGCCCGAAAGGTGCATTTGGTAAAATCGGGAATGCTGGCCTACGGGAAGGAGCGCAATGGGTGACAATCAGTGGGTTCTGATTCTCGTATGCATGATCGCCGTCATCATCGTGATCGTGGGGGCCGTCGTCGGCATTCGCATCGCGTTGCACAAACGGCGTGTGGAGGCGATCAAGAACGAACGCCGCAGGGACGCGGTGCATTATGCCTTCGTGATCAACCCGAGCAAGCCGACGGCCGGCGAGACGCGCGCGTTCATTGAGCGGTTCTGCGCGAACCGTGGCATCGCCGACATCATGTTCATTGAAACGCAGCTCGACAAGGACGGCCGCGCCTGTGCGCTCGAAGCCCTCGAGCAGGGGGCGGACGTGGTGATTGCGGTGGGCGGCGATGGCACCGTGCGCACGGTCGCGAGTGCGATGGGCGGCACGAACCATGCCATGGGCATCATTCCGATCGGCACGGGCAATCTGTTCGCCCGAAACATGAACATTCCGGTGGGTGACCTCGAGGCGGCGATGCTGATTGCGATCTCGCATGGGTCGTACAAGGTCGACATCGGTCGACTGCAGCTGCTCGACCACCCGGAAGAGGATCATGCGCACGCCTTCCTGATCATCGCCGGCATTGGCTTCGATGCGGTGATGATCGACGACACCGACCCCAAGCTCAAGAAGAACATCAGTTGGCTCGCCTACTTCGTGGCCGGTGCCAAGCATCTGTTCGCCCCCAAATACCATGCGAGCGTGGTGCTCACCGACGCGAACGGCGACCAGCATGTGCGCGAGGATGTCGGGTTCCGCACGTTCATGAGCGGCAACTGCGGCGAGATTCCGGTGTTCTCGCTCATGCCCGACGCCTCGTTCAACGACGGTCTGCTTGATTTCGAGGTGATCGACACGAATGGCGGCATCATTGGCTGGATGAATCTGTTCGGCGACGTGGTGCATCAGACGATCACGCGCAAGGCCCAGCAGAGCCCGCTGTCGGTGCATTCGACGATCGACCAGGTGCAGGGCGTGAGCGCCGAACTGCAGTTGGAGAGGCCGGTTCCCGCGCAGGTGGATGGCGACATGCTGAAACCGACCCGACACATCCGTTTCTCCGTGGATCACAATGCGCTCATCGTGCGCGCGCCCGGGCAGGATGCCGAGATGACCGGCAATCTGCAGCCCGTTCGTGTGGATGCGAGCGGCAAGCCAAGATTGCGGTGATCGCAATCGGTGCAAAGGCGTGACATGCCACAGGTGTGCAAACGATTGCATATCTTGGCGTCGTTGGCTTTCCGTTCGGCGAATCCGCGGTAGACTGGAGTCAGCTCCCGCATATGATGTGCGGGATACGCAATCTGAACACTACAGAATGAGGAAAGTATGGTTGCAAAGAACGCGGGACTTCCCGCAACCCCAGCGGATCTGATTGATGTTGACGAAGTGGTCGGCGCATACTACGACGTGGTTCCGGATCCGTCCGTTCCCGAGCAGCGCGTGATCTTCGGCACCTCCGGACACCGCGGATCGTCGCTCAAGACGTCGTTCAACGAGGCGCACATCGTCGCAATCTCCCAGGCCATCGCCGAATACCGCAAGGCGGCCGGCGTGGACGGCCCGCTCTACATCGGTCGCGACACCCATGCCCTGAGCCTGCCGGCATGGAAGACCGCGATCGAGGTGCTCGTGGCGAACGGCGTGACCGTATGCATCGATTCGCGTGACGACTTCACGCCCACGCCGGTGATCTCCCAGGCCATTCTCACGCACAACCGTGCCGCTGACGGCACCCAGCGCTTCGAAGGCCCAGGTCTGGCGGACGGCATCGTGGTGACGCCTTCGCACAATCCGCCCACCGACGGCGGCTTCAAGTACGACCCGGTCACCGGCGGCCCGGCTCCGGCTGACGTGACCAATGCGATCGCCAACCGCGCGAACGAACTGCTCGGCGACTTCCGCAACGTCAAGCGCGTGCCGTTCGAACAGGCCGTCAAGTCCGAGTTCGTCAAGCGTTTCGACTACCGCGAGCACTATGTGGACGACCTGAAGAACGTCATCGACTTCGATGTCATTCGAGACTCCGGCGTGCGTCTGGGCATCGACCCGCTCGGCGGTGCCTCGGTGAACTACTGGCCGCTCATCAATGAGAAGTACGGTCTGAACATCGGCGTGATCCGCCCTGAGGTCGACCCCACTTGGCGTTTCATGACAATCGACCATGACGGCAAGATCCGCATGGATCCTTCGTCGCAGTATGCAATGAAGGGCCTGGTCGACGCGCTCAATGCCGGTGCATGGGACAAGTACGATCTGGTCGGCGGCACCGATCCTGACGCCGACCGCCACGGCATCGTCTGCCCGAACTGGGGCGTGATGAATCCGAACCATTATCTGGCCGTCTGCGTCGAATACCTGTTCGGGGGCAACCGACCTGACTGGCCGGAGCACACCGGCGTGGGCAAGACGCTCGTCTCCTCCTCGCTCATCGACCGTGTGGCCGCCTTGATCGGCGCCCCGGTGGTGGAGGTGCCCGTCGGCTTCAAGTGGTTCGTCGACCCGCTGTTCACCGGCGAGATTGCTTTCGGCGGTGAGGAGAGCTCCGGTATGAGCTTCCTGCGGTTCAACGGCCGTGTGTGGACCACCGACAAGGACGGCATCATTCCCGACCTGCTGGCCGCGGAGATCACCGGCAAGACCGGCAAGAACCCGGCCCAGCTGCATCAGGAGCAGGTGGAGCGCTTCGGCGAGAGCTGGTATTCGCGCATCGATACGCCGACCACGCTCGAGCAGAAGCAGAAGTTCGCCAAGCTCGACGCCTCCGATGTGACTGCCACGAAGCTCGGTGGCGAGCCGATCGAGCAGATCCTCACGAAGGCCCCGGGCAACGATGCGCCGATCGGCGGCATCAAGGTCGTCACGAAGGACAACTGGTTCGCCGCGCGTCCTTCGGGCACTGAGAACATCTACAAGGTGTACGCGGAATCGTTCGTCTCGCCCGAGACGCTCGACAGCGTGCTCACGGAGGCCACCGAGGTGGTCGACAAGGCGCTCGGCGAGTGATTTCAAGACCGTTAGGCCTATAAACCTAATAAGCCTATAAGAGAAAGCGGGCTGCAGATGCACATATCTGCAGCCCGCTTTCTCATTCGGTCTTATGCATGAATGCGCCTGCTGGCATGCCTCAGCCAATAAGGCCGAAGAACGAGCTGAGCACCAGCGCGCACAGCACGCTCACCGACAGGAGGGCGACGGTGGCGGTATGCCCGGAAGCCATGCGCATGGCCGTCTTCGGATATTCCTTGTCGATGTTGCCGGGGCCGTAGAAGAAGAACATGCGCACCCACATCCAGCTGTTCATGACAATGAGCACCATGCTGCCCAACCGCAGCATGCTCCAGCCGAAGGAGAGCATGGTGGCCTCATCGGTCAGCGAGAGCGCGGCCTTCGCGGTGAACGCGAAATAGCCGAGGAAACCGGCCGCGCATATCGGCAGCAAAACGATGTTCGTGATGATGAGCACTTTGGAAAGCATGGTGAAACGGTGCACCACAATGTGCCCGCTGTCATCAACAGTCTTCGCCTCCACCCGTTTGCGCGAGACGACCGCGCCTATGCAGAAGACAACCGTGAGCAGCCACGAAACGAGACACACCACAATGAGCACCACGAGCACCCAGACCGACGACACGAGTCCAGAGGAGATGTTCTCCGGAATCGCATACTCCTGATAGGGGCGCGCGCCGGCGATATCGGGAGTCTGCCAGTCGTCCTCCGTGGCACCGGCGGCGATCGCGTTAATCCAATCCTCGAGATTGTGGGTGTAGTCCTTGTCGAGCGGCAAGCCGGGCAATGAGAGCGAGGAACCGGTGCGCATCTGGTGATTAGTGGGGTAGTAGCGCACGACCACGTTCGAATTGCCGGCCACACGGGCATCTTCGATGAGCTGGTGCGCACCCTGCTCCACCGGCATCGAGGGGTCGATCGTCCCGTAGTCGATGAGCAGCGGCATCGTGAGCGTGTCACGGTAGTCGGTGGCATTGAAATCCGCGTATTCTAGGCCGATCGGCGCGAAGTTGAGACTGAGCAGGCGCGGGATGATGTCGACGACGCCGCCTGGCGCGCCGATGATGTTCAGGTATTCGGTGGCCGCCATCGCCATCTGCTGGCGACCGGAGTACACGGGCGCGCTCGTGAGCACCTGGAATGCGATGTGCCTGTCTTTATGCGTCATCACCGAGGCGATCCACGTGCCCTCCGACTCCGCGTATAGGCCGACCTTGCGCGCGTCCACACCCTGCTGTGTGCGCAGCAGATTGAGCCCGGCGAGGTAGTCTTCGGCGCTCGAGTTATAGTCGCGGTGCAACGGCGTGTAGTTGTCGAGGCGCTTGTCTTGCACGAGTGTGGTGATGCCGGCCGAGGCCAGCGCGTTCGCGAGATCGGCGTACACCTCCTCCGCCTTGCCGGTGCCCGCGCCATGCACGAACACGCATGCGGCGCGACCTCCGGGCGCATGCTCGGGCTCGCGCAGAATCGCATTCACCGTCTTGCCACCGGAGATGGGCAGCCGCAGACGAGTCTGCCTGACCTGATAGGTGCCTTCCTGCGGGGTGGTGATGCCGCGCGCTTTGATCGCCGTGCTACGCTCGGTGACCTGCAGATGCATGCTGAGCGGTTTCACCGACCATTTCGGTTCCATCGCGATGCCAAGTCCCGCGAACAGCGCAATCATGACAATGGATACGCCGAACGTCCACGCAAGCTGTCTGAAAAAATGCTGCACAGTAACACTGTACCGATTCGGCAGATATTCCTCTTACCGCGACATGCGAGCCTATGCGCGACGCTGGGCTGCCTCCGCCTCGTCCAGACTCGCATAGCCCTCGAGACGCATCGTGTTGGCGATGATCTGCTCGGTCAGATTCTCCCGTCTGCGTTCACTCTCCCGCACGAACCGCTCGTACAGGTCGAGCGTGCGCTGCGAATACGTGGCCAATTCGCCGCGCAGGTATGTTTCGAACGAGGTGACGGTCTCGCTGTCCTCGGCGGTGTTGAGCACGCGCATGCCCGCGCCAAGTGCGGGGTACCGGTCGGCGAACTCATGCGCCCATGCGAGCTGCCGTTTGATGATGCGTTCCTGCTGCGCAATGCGCGCCTCGGATACCCGCGGCAGATGCGGTTCCAGATCGCGCGCGTAGATCTCGGGTGCCGTTGACGCCATCATGCGCGCGTATTTCTCGGTGACGAGATTGCGCCCGCACGCATCGGCCTCACGCAAGTCGTCAAGGTAGCTCGTCAGCAGCTCCTGCGGCCATGCGGTGAACTGGCTTGCGCGCATCACCTCGAACATCGGCCGGTTGCCCTGGCAGCTCGCGCGTCCGCCTTCGTTGTTCGTACGCTGGAACTGGTCCCATTCGCGTTCGATGATCGATTCGATCGTCTGCCGTGTGCTCATATCGCCGCCTTATTCCTTGTTTCGCTGGACTACAGACTGTGCAGGCAGGCCGCCGGCGACGTGATATGCGCCTCCACGTACGGTCGCTGCCATTCGAGGAAGGTCTGCGGGGAATCGCTCAGGCCGAGCGCATTGAGTGTGTGGGTGACCTGTTCGCAGATTGCCTCGACGAGCGCGTTCACTGTGTCGATGCTCGGCGCTGCGCCTTTGCCCCCTTCGCCGAAGCCCGCGCCGCCGAAACAGGCTGCGCTTGACAGGCGCATCAGTTGCTCGAGTTCCCCGCAGATCTCGGTAAGCAGCATCGCAGGGCGCGCGCTCAACCGGCGCAGTGCGGCGAACCGCCACTTGTAGTACGGCGCATAGCCCACACTCGCCGGGTTGTTCACTAGGAACACCAGCGAAGACGCGGCATCGGCGAATTGCTCGATGCAAAGCCAGGCAGCAGCGCCGTCGCCGCGTTCGAGCATGCGCGGCAGATTGTACTGGCCGGCCTGCGAGATCATACCGAGCCTGCGCGAGATCAAGGCGAGCCGCACATCGTCGGGCATGCGGGTGAATGATTGGCGTGCACCGGAGAACGCGCCGAGACCATCCTGGAACACGCGGCCATTCGTGGCGGCCGCCAGCGTGCTCTCGTCGAGCGAAAGCCACAGATGCGGTTCGTCGTCGGCCGGCGCATGGGGCATGCCGGTGAGCTGTGTGAAGAACGAACCGATTTCGAACACGCCGTCACGGCGGCCTGCACCCTGCGCGCGTGGAGTGGCGGCAGAGCGTGAAACACCGTGGAACATGCCGGGGAGGGCGTCGTAATCTGCCTGCAGGCGCTCGCCGAACTCCGCATAGTCGGCGGCGGTGAGCCACAGGCACACGCGTGGACCGAAATCATGGTCGCGGGAGAGCGCGTCATCGAAGCCGTAGCATTCGGACCCATGACCCACTAGCCCTGCGGCGATGCGATGCCTGATACTCGCATACTTCTCGTCGATCATCGGTTTGACGAGCTCCTGCCAGTACGCTTTGGCGAGGGCCATGCCGGGTTCGGCGACGCGGAATGCGGTGCCGGGGGCGAGCGTTCGCGGTGACGTGGAATGCTGCGCGGTGGCCTGCATTGTGGACGGCGCGCTCACATTATGCACCGCGGAACGGTGGATATCGGTGTGGACGGTGGATTGTGCGGGGGAGTCATCCACCGGATCATGTGGATTGCCGGTGGATTGCGTCAGCCCGAGTTTGCGCTGCGCCTTCTGGAGATTCTGCGTGGTGACCCGATAGTAGTCGGTGTGTTCGCCATAGCATCGGGCGATCACGTCAAGGGCGCGCTGGTACTGCCGGACGGCCTCGGCATAGTCTTCGGAGACGAAGCTCACGTGGGCGGCGCCGGCCAATGCGGATGCATAGTGGGCGCTGGAGTCGGAACCGGCATGCTGGTAGATGTTGAGCGCGCGACGGGCGAGTGACTGCGCCTCTTCAAGTTCGGCGGCGGTGGGCTGATTCTCACCGTCGAGCATCGCGAGGGCAAGATTCGTGCAGGTGGAGGCGATATCCACGTCGGACTGGGCATCCACGCTCGAATGTTCGAGGATCCTCAGCGATTCGTGCAACTCGTCGAGTGCCTGCTGCCTGCGATGCGTCTGGCTGAACAGCATCGACCGGTTGTTGTGGAGGGCGGCCAGACGGCGATCGTCCGGCCCGTAGGTGCGGCGTGCCGCATCGAGTGCCTGTTCGAACAGATCCTCGGCCTGGTCGAGATTGCCGGCGGCCCGTTGCGATGTGGCCGCGTTGATGAGCGTGGTGGTCCAGGCCTCGGTGCCTTCCAGACCCATGCGCAGTGCCAGCTCGATGGCGCGCTGGATGATCCACTGGTTCTCCTGATGGCGCCCCTGCGAACGGTAGAATCCCATCGTCTCGTTGAGCACGGTGAGCAGCCCGGCATAGTCCTGCGCGTTCTCGGCGTCGGCCATCGCCTGCTGCAGGTACCCGTCGGCTTTGTCCTTGGCGGTGTGCGCGGCGAACATCGCATCGAGTCCGGCAAGGAACTCGTCTGTGTCAAAGCCGGCGCCCGCGTTTGACGGACTCTTCTCCGACTCCTTGGATGCATCCGATTCGCTTTGGAATTTCCGCAGATTGCCGAGCATCCGCTCAAGATCACGTTGATCGTCCATGCCGCCTCGCTTCCGTGAACTGCTACCTTGCGATTCTAACCCGTGGCGGCAAACCTAGACGATATGGCGGTCGGCAGCCCATAGCGTGAGCTCGTTGCGGTTCGAGAGCTGCAGTTTGCGCAACACGTTGCTCACGTGGGTCTCCACTGTTTTCACCGAGATGAACAGTTCGGCGCCCACCTCCTTGTAGGTGTAACCGCGGGCGATGAGTCGCATCACCTCCTGCTCGCGTGTCGACAGTGAGTCGAGCTCGGCATCGTGCGCCACGGTGTCGCCGCCGGCAGCCGATTCATTGGAGGCGTCCATGCCATCGCTCAGCGGCGCCCCCTGGAACGCGGAGAGCACGAATCCGGCGAGTTTCGGCGAGAACACGGCGTATCCGTCGCTCACTTGCTCGATTGAATGGATCAGGTCGTTGCCGGTGATTGTCTTCGTCACATATCCGCGTGCGCCTGCACGGATCACCGAACCCACATCCTGTGCGGAATCCGAGACCGACAGTGCCAGGAATGCCGTCTGTGGGGCATGGGGCTGGGACTTCCTCAGAATCTCCGCGCCACCTCCGCCTTCACCGCCCGGCACATGCACGTCGAGCAGCACGACGTCCGGCTGGGTGTCCGCAATCATCTCGATGGCGCTCGGCACATCCGCCGCCTGCCCGACGATCGTGAAGTACGGTTGCAGCGTGGCTATCACGCCGGCGCGGAACATCTCATGATCATCCACCACCGCTATGCGAATGCCCTGTCGTTCCTGCTCGCTCATCAGCACCCTCCGTTTTTCTCGTGCGCGTTCATATTCCTCTGATTCTGCAGTCTACCCGCCGCCTGCATTGCGTCATCAACCGCCCGTTTGCGTGATAGTCGGCTCCGCCTGTGTGATCGGTGCCCCGTCTATGTGATTAGCGCTCCCCATCTGCGTAATTTGGGACATTTTCATGGGTGTTTCTGTCTCCTTTTACGCAGATTGGGGGGATTGTGCGGATTGGGTGGATTGGACAGCTCGTATGGGATCGCCGGATTGGGCGGCGCAGTCGGTGGGGGAGCCCGACGTGCGCGAGGAGTCGGAACTCGCCTCGAGCGGCATATGCATGCGCACTTCAGTGCCCCAGTTGGGTCTCGACACAATCTCCACCGTGCCGCCGCGCCGGCGCACGCGCCCGATGATCGACTCGCGTATGCCGAGCCGTTCGGGCGGAATGCCGTCGATGTCGAACCCGTTGCCGTGGTCTCGCACAAACACCTCCACCTGATGCCGATCCGTCTCGCAATACACAGAGACCGGTTCTCCGCCGTGCGTGACGGCGTTGACCATCGCCTGCCCCGCCGCATCGAGCAACGCATCGGTCTGCGCACTCGGCCGCGCGTCGCCCACCGTGACCACCTCAATCGGCTTGCCATGCGTGTCTTCCACCTGTGCGGCGATCTCCTGCAGACCGGCGCTCACCGACCTGTCGCTCGTGGTCCGTTCCTGATACAGCCAGCTGCGCAACTCGCGTTCCTGCGACCGGGCGAGCGTGAACACCTGCTGCTCATCGCCGGCATGCAGCTGAATCAAGGCAAGCGTCTGCAATACGCCGTCATGCAGATGCGCGGTCATGTCTGCCCGCTCCTCCTCACGCTCTTTGAGCGCGCGTTCCTGCCATATATTGCGAATCAGCGTCATCAGCAGCGGAATCAGCGCGCAGATTGCCGTCACCAGCAACGCGAATCCGCAGGCGATCGCCGAACCGAACGGCACGGCGCCATTCTTGGCGACCGTCTGTGCCACGAACACGAGGAATGCGGTGAAAATAAGACCTTCGCCCACCAGCGTCAGACATGCCTGCCCGTTGCGCGCGCGCGCGTTGAGCCACGGCAGGCCCATGCCCACTAAACACAGCACAATCGGCAGCATCTGGCTTCCCGAGAATCGCATCACCGCGTTCAACCCGAATGGCAACGCGATGAGCACGACGCCGATTCCGGCGAATATGGCCGGTTTCGAGGCGTTCGCGAGTGTGCGGCGCACGGAGTCCACCGGAGCGGGAGAGCCTGCAGACTGTTCCAATCCGGTGTAGGCATACCAGGCATCCTGTGCCGAGTCGAGCGTCTGCGATACGAAGAGCGGGCTTTCGGATTCACCCACGGAGGCGTTCCCCTTGGCAAGCGGTGCATTGCGTGAGCTGTGGGTGCCGCGCAACCGGGCAGCCTCGGCCACGGGATTCCCCTCGGGAATGGCAATCCACAGCGCCACATAGGCGAGCGCGCCCACGCCGAACCAGCATGCGAGCGGTACGAACACTATGCGCACCCACGCCACCGACACACCCAGATGCATGCTGATGCCGCGGGCCACGCCGGCGATCACACGGCCCTGTTTGGGACGCATGAGCGGCAGCTTGGCAGGTAGTAGCGGAGGAGCGAGATGCTCGGGAATCTGACTCATGGTTCCATTGTGCCGCATTCAGGGGAGGTATGGGGGTGCCTCAGGTGGAAATCAGGGTCGGAATCAGGGTGTCCCCCGATGCCTGAGCAATCCGCCGTCTGCTGTAATGGAACCATGAGCAACGCAAACCACAATCCACAGCAGCCGCAGGGCGAGCCCCTCGGCAACGGCCAGCCTGCCGGCCAGTATGGTCAGCCTGGGCAAGGCCAGTATTCTCACGCCTCCTACAATGCCAACACCACCTACAACACCAACTATGAGAACGGGCGTCCTAAGCCGAACGCCAAGAACGGTGGCGAGATCTCTGAATCCTCGTTCTTCCGCTGGATCCGCGAAAGTGGCGTGCAGCGCACGAACAATCGCGTGATCGCAGGTGTGTGCGGCGCCATCGCGCAGGAGCTCGGCTGGAACGTCACGCTCGTGCGCGTGCTCATGGTCGTGCTGGCATTCATGGGCGGCGCCGGCGTGTTCTTCTACGGGCTCGCCTGGGCGCTGCTGCCCGATGAATCCGACGGGTCGATCCTGCTCGAAGACCTCATCCATGGGCACTGGAACTGGTCGTTCATCGGCGTGATCCTATGCATCCTGCTTTCGGGCGTGTTGGTTGTGCCGTTCTTCGGATTCCACGGTGCCGTGAACGTGATGCCGATTCTGCTTTCCGCACTGGCCATGTACCTCGTCATCGACCACGGGCGCCGCCGGTTCATGCAGCCGAACTCCATGAATGGCGGCATCGGTGGGAACGGCGGCAGCACGGGTGGCTATGGAGGCCCGGCACCGGTTCCTCCCATGCCACCGATGCCCAATGCGGGCGAGCGCCCCGCCGGCCCCTTCATGCCGGCCCAGCAGCCGGGCGCCTATCCGAATGCCGCACGTTATGGCATGCCGGCGGCCGCCCCGCAGAACATCGGATACACGCAATATGCGCAGCCCGCGCAGCCCTTTCGTGGGGAACGGCCGAATGTGACCCAGCCAGAGTCGCAGTCGTCAGCGCAGCAGTCCGCTGACGCAGGTACGCCAACCGTCAATATGCCACCAGTCGCCGCTGACAGTGCATCGGCGCAAGCGTTCCGGCCAGCGCAACCGCAGTCCGCGAGCCAGAGCGCATATCACTACACCTACCACTACGAGCCCAAGGACTACACCTACGAATACCGGGGCGCAACGAAGGCACGTCGTAAGCCTGCAGGGCCGGCGGTGGTGCTGCTATTCCTCGGGCTCCTCATTGCGGGCATGGCGGTGGTGTCCCTGATCTGCGGTTCCGCCGGCAACGGCTCGTTCAGCACATTGTTTGGGGCGTCCCGTGGCGCGGTGCTGTTCATCGGCGGCGCATGCTTGGTGCTCGGTCTCATCATCGTCGCCTTGGGGTGTGCCGGCAGACGCACCGGCGGCCTGCACCCCTTCGCATGGACGCTCATGTTCCTCGCCGTGATTGCGATGTGCTTCGGCGGCACAGTGGCGACGGCGAACTCGCTGAGTCCTTACTTGGCCAAGGATTACACGCATGTCAACGTGGGCAAGACGTTGGTGATCGACTCGTCGAAGGCGAGCATGGAGACATTGCGCAAGGGTATTGCCGTGCAAGGCGAAGGCTACGCGAAATCCACGCTCACCATCGACCTGACGAAGTATGCCGAGCACAACAAGGCGAAGCAGGTTCGTCTCAACGACGGGCAGACCAGAACTACGTACTGCCCGGTCGAGACGATTCCGATGACGGTCACCGACGCCAAGGTGACGGTCAAGATTCCTTACGGATGCTCATGGGGTTTCAACGTATCGTCGGGCATGATGAGCACGTGGAATTCGATTGACGCCCAGGGAGGTCTGCTTGCCACCGGTGTGGGCAGCGATCGGTCCGGTGCCGGCTATGACTGGCTTGGCGACGACGACCACGGCAACGGCTGGGATATTCAGGCCGGCCGCTCGGGCTTCCAAATCTCTGGTGCCCACCCCGACGGCAACGGCATCAGCTCGTGGTACAGCATGACCGGCGACATGAACGAGTTGTGCGAGAACGTCGGGTTTGGCGACGACATGAACCACGCCGTCACGAAAAACACCGACCCGCGCGTCAAGCAGCTCGCCGAGAACGGCTATTACTGGCCGTGCCTCACCGACAACGCGAAAAGCGTGGCACACACCGAGCTCAACATCTCACCCCGCCTGCTGCGCAACGCCTCGGTGACGGTCTCCTACGGGGGCGACATCGCCGACTCCGCGAAGAAACACTGATTGAAAGGAGCCTGACATGAAGAAGCAATCTGATTCCAACGACGCCCAGACGCCGTACGACGAGACCACCGAAGTGTTCGCTGTCGAAGAGCCGCTCGACGAGACCGTGGAGATCGACGAGCAAGTCGACCTCACAAGCACCACGCAGATGCCTGCTGCGGATGCCACCGCATCTGTCGATATGAATGCTCCTCTCTATGCGCAATTTGCCAGGGACGCCGACGAGGACTCAGGCCTCGGCAACGACGGCGGAAGCGATGACGGCGGAGCCAATGCCAGCAGTGCCGAACCCGTCGACGATGACCTGACGATCCCGATGCAGGTGACCGATACCTCACATCAGGCGAGCACCGGAGAGAGAGCACCGCAGAACATCCCGCTCTACCAGGCGCCTCCGCAGCGCAAACCGGAGCCGGAACGGCCGAAGGGGGCGAGCGCGGGCACCATCGTGTTCGGCGTGGTCGTGCTGCTGTTCGGCGCGCTCACGGTCACGGTCGGTCTGCTCATGAACTCGTCGATGTTCTCGTTCGTCGAGTTCAACCGGATCACCGGTTACCTGTTCGCCGGACTCGGCATTCTGCTCTCGCTCATCGCCATCGTGATGGGCGTCTCCAGCCACTGGCGCAACAAGAATCGCAGTGCGTGACAGCCGGATGCCACAGACGTTCCCGCACACCCACCAGAAAGGAGCCCAAGCGTAAGATCATATTCTCAATCTCCTAACATCTTCACTTGAAACCCGCTATAGATGCGCTCTATAGCGGGGTTTTCGTTGCGATCCCGCGTATTTGCAGACTCCTATAACCTGCGCATATAACCACGCCGGCATTCGTGCGTCTGAACGGCGATACAGTGGCGCCCGTGCCTGACAACGACGGATGCGGGCACGACCCAGACCAATAGCACACAGACAATCCATGCTGTACAGGAGGTGCCATGACCCAGCTGAACACCAAACTCGTCCACGGCGTACCGGTGACGGACAACGCCACCGGCGCGGTGAACCCGCCCATCTACAATTCGTCCACCTATGCCTTCGAATCGGTCGAGTCCATGCCACGCTGGGACTATGCGCGCAGCGGCAATCCCACGCGCGATTTCCTGGAACGGCAGATCGCTCAGCTCGAACACGGTGTGCGCGGTTTCGCCTTCGCCTCAGGGCTCGCAGCGATCCACGCAGTGCTGTCGATCTTCGCACCGGGCGAACGCATTGTGGTCGGTTCGAACATCTACGGCGGCACCTACTCGCTGTTCAACGAGCATTTCAACCGTTGGGGGCTCGTCAGCTACTCGGTGGACACGCAGGACCTGCGCGAGCTGATCGAAGACCTCGACCAGGCGCTCGCCATCGCCACCAGCCGCGCGCAGGCTCCGCAATCGCTCGAGCTTGCGTCGCTCTTCTGTTAATCGTTCCCTCGCGCATATGACTGCGCCACTGACAGACTGGCTTACCATGACCCATTTCTCCACGCTGGCCATTCACGCCGGCTATGATTCCGCGGACTGTACCAACGGCAACGCCGCGGTGCCTCCGATCTACCTTCCGCCGCCTTCGACATGCAGTCCGCGGCACACGGCGACGCGCTCTCGGCAGGTGCCGCAGAGGGCTTCTCATACTTCCGTGTGGCCAATCCGACACTCGACGTGCTCGAACGTCGCATCGCCGCATTGGAGGGCGGCCGTTCCGCCGTGGCCTTCGCCTCCGGCATGGCGGCGGTCTCCGCGGCGTTGCTGCGCGCGGCGGAAGGCGGAGGCCGCATCATCGCCGCACGGAATCTGTACGGCGCCTCCGTCGATGCGATGGACAGCCTGTTCCCCGAATTCGGCATCGAGACCGATTTTGTGGATGACATCAACGACCTTGCCTTGGTGGAGTTGCTGATCGGGCCGGACACGCGCGCAATCTTCGCCGAGTCCGTCGCGAACCCGTCCACCGAGGCCGCCGATGTCGCCGCGCTCGCCAGCGTCGCGCATCGGCATGGCATCCCGCTCATCATCGACAACACGGTACCCACGCCCTACCTGTTCCGGCCGATCGAACTGGGGGCCGACGTCGCCGTGCATTCGCCCACGAAGGGGATCAGCGAGCATGGCAATGCGCTCGGCGGCATCGTCGTCGATGCCGGGCGTTTCGACTGGGCCACCGATCGCTACCCGCAATTCACGCGACAGGGGGTGGGGGTCAGTGACGACTGCAACGATGGCTGGCACAGCTTCGCCTCGAAATTCGGCATCGACGCGTATATCCGACGTGTGCGCATATCAAATACCTGTGCACATTCGGCGCGGTCGCCTCGCCGGTGAACGCCTACCTGCAGCTGCTCGGAGTGGAGACGCTCGCTGTGCACCTGCGCCAGCAGGTCGCTTCGGCCACCGCAATCGCCGAATTCCTGCAAACCATCCCGCATGTGCGCGCCGTGCACTACTCGGGATTGGCGTTGGCCGGGGACGGCCATGCGGCGCTGCAGTCGGCCTCGCAGAACGAGCTCGTGCGCCGTGATTTTCCGCGTGGCGTGGGTGGCGTGCTCAGTTTCGAAGTGGATGGCGGCCGTGAGCAGGTCGCGCGGATTCTCGATGGCACCCACGTGTTCGCCTATGTGCCGAACATAGGCGATGCACGCTCGCTCATCGTCGATCCCGCGCGCATCACACACCGCGAGGTCTCGCCGCAATTCCGTCGGATGAGCGGTGTGGGCGACAATCTCATCCGCCTGTCGATCGGATTGGAAGACACGGCCGACCTCATTGCCGACTTGGAGCAGGCGATACACGGCGCCTACTGAGCGCGGAACTGCTGTAAATGGAAGTGCAAATGGAAGAAGGGATTGCCTCCATGCGGAGACAACCCCTTTCGCGTCGGGCTGGCGAGATTTGAACTCGCGGCCTCTTCGTCCCGAACGAAGCGCGCTACCAAGCTGCGCCACAGCCCGATGTTGCTTTTGCGCAACAAAAAGTTACTGTACGACGTTTGGTCAACTATGGCAATTCGTCGGCGTGTTGCATGTGGTCGATCATGCGGAAGACTCCGTGAATGGCACTGTTTTCCAGCACTTTCGCGGTCTGTCTCACTGAAGGTTCCGTATGTCATGGCATGCGCGCGTTCGCTCAGGGAGGCCGGGCGGGGGAGTGTAGCGAGTCTTTATTAGACTGTTGCGCTATGACTGAAGCGAATGAATCTGCAGATATCACTGTGGAAGAAGAGGTAGTGGCCGCCCCCGAGATAAGCACCGTGGAGCGCGCGGAAATGCTGCTCAACCAGGACGAGGCGATTTTCAAGCGCGTGCAGGAGGGCGCCTCGCTCGACGAGGCCGTGGATCCGTCGAACAAGGAATTTGGACCGCTCGCGCACCCGGAGCAGGTGCAGACCCGTGTGGCCAAGCGCGCGATGATGATTAAGGACGGCATCAATCCGTACCCGGTGAATCTCGACGTCACCACGACCATCGACGCCGTGCGTGCCAAGTATGACGGCAAGCTCGAAGCGGGCGCCGAGACCGACGACATCGTCGGCGTGGCGGGCCGCGTGCTGTTCATTCGCAATGCGGGCGGACTGTGCTTCGTGCAGCTCGCCGCCGGCGATGGCACGACGATCCAGGCCATGCTCTCGAAGAAGCAGATCGGCGCGGACTCGCTCAAGCAGTTCAAGCAGCTGGTGGACCTCGGCGACCACCTGTTCGTCAAAGGTCGCGTGATCGCATCGAAGACCGGCGAGCTGTCGATCTTCGCCGATGAGTGGGCCATCGCCGCCAAGGCGCTGCAGCCGCTGCCGACGCTGCATAAGGAACTCAACGAAGACACGCGCACGCGCAAGCCGTACATCGGCATGATCGCCGACGAGAAGATTCGCAACATGGTGCGCAATCGTTCCCGTGCGGTCGCCTCGCTGCGCCGCACCTTCGACGAACACGGATTCCTCGAGGTGGAGACTCCGATGCTGCAGACCATTCACGGGGGTGCCGCGGCTCGTCCGTTCACCACGCATATGAACGCCTTCGACCTCGATCTCTACCTGCGCATCGCGCCCGAGCTCTTCCTCAAGCGCTGCCTCGTGGGCGGCATCGAGAAGGTGTTCGAGATCAACCGCGACTTCCGCAACGAGGGCGTGGACGCCACGCACGCGCCGGAATTCACGATGGTCGAGGCCTATGAGGCCTACGGCAACTACGACACGATCGCCAAGCTCGTCAAGGAGCTGATTCAGAAGACCGCCATCGACGTGTTCGGCTCCACCAAGGTGACGCTGCTCGACGGCACCGAGTACGACTTCGGCGGCGAATGGAAGACGATGAGCATGTACGACTCGCTGTCGGAGGCGCTCGGCCAGCAGATCACGCCGGAGACCAGCGTTGAGGAGCTCGGTGCGATCGCCGACCGTCTGGGTGTGGAGCGCGACGAGGTGGAGAACCATGGCAAGCTCGTCGAACACCTGTGGGAACACTTCTACGAAGACAAGCTGTACGAGCCGACCTTCGTGCGCGACTTCCCGGTGGAGACCTCGCCGCTCGTCAAGGCGCACCGCAGCAAGCCCGGCGTGGTGGAGAAGTGGGACCTCTACGTGCGCGGCTTCGAGCTTGCGACAGGCTATTCCGAGCTCAACGACCCGATCGTGCAGCGTGAGCGCTTCGTGGCACAGGCCAAGGATGCGCTCGCCGGTGACGAGGAGGCCTGCGACATCGATGAGGACTTCCTCGAGGCGCTCGGCGTCGGCATGCCGCCGGCAGGTGGCATGGGCATGGGCATCGACCGTCTGCTCATCGCGCTCACCGGCGCCACGATCCGCGAGACGATCACGTTCCCGCTGGTCAAGCCGCTCAACAACTGAGCCGTGCATTCGCTGAAGGCCGCCTGTACTCTGGAAATTATCTCCACAGATTATAAGGCGGCCTTTTCCATGCCGCCGTAATCTCTTCGGGTATGATGGGCCTCATGTTGAGATGACTGCCATCGCAGTCGGAACATGTAAGGACCGAATATGAATCCAAACGAGAACAATGGCGCGCAGCCATCGAGCGACCTGCCGCCGTATGCCCAGCCGACGCCGGCCCAGCAGCCGGCACAGGGCTCGCCGTCCCTCCAAGGGCAGCGGCCTGCGTATGCCAACGCACAGTCGGCACCACAACAGCCGCAATCCGCGCCGCAGACGCCGCACGCCGCACCCCAATTCGCACAGGGTGCGCCGGCTGGCACGACCACGGTGGATGTGAAGGAATCGGTGAACAGGTTCGCGGACTCGCTCGGCAAGCAGCATCTGAAGATCGGCAACTATGAGGTGGCCTACGGCAATCTGGTGACCGTTGTCGGCGCGCTCCTTGCGGTCATCGGCGTGTTCCTGCCGTTTGCAAGCATCAGTGCCTTCGGTGTCTCTATGTCTGTGTCGCTCATGCCACATGGCGATGGGTGGATCCTGCTCATCGGCGCCGTCGTGATCGCCGTGCTCGCCGTGTTGCGGCAGGAGATCGCGGCACTGACCGTCACGATCATCTACACGCTGCTCGTCATCTACGAGATCGCCGGCGCCGGCAGCAAGATCTCCCAGTCAGGTTACGGCACGCTTCTCCAATTGAGCTATGGCGCCGGCATGTGGCTGCTCATCATTGCGATCATCCTCATGCTCATCGGCACCATCTTCGCGTTCTACAACAAACAGCGTGCCAAGAACGCCCAGAATGGTGCGCCGGCGATGCCTGTGCAGAATCCGGTATACGACGCTTCGTACCAGAACAACGGCTGGCAGTTCGGCGTTCCCGCCCAGAGTGATCCGAGCAATGTCGACAATAGCCAGTGGCAGTTCGGTGTCGAGAATCCGCCGGCCGGTGCGGGCGTACAACAAGGCACGCCTATGGCACCGGCCCCAAATGCGGCTGCACCGGTTCCGCCGGCAGTGGCCCATGAGCCATTCAATGCTGCGCCGGCCGCCTCTGCAACTCCGGCAGCACCGGTGAGCCCGGCAGCTCCCGCCGCGCCGGCCCAGCCCACCATTCCTCCCGCATCGCAAGATCCGGATTCACAGGACGCGCAGTAATCCGCCTGTACATGCCATCCGGCATCGCGCAGGACATTGTCGAGGCCTCTTCAGGTAAGTCACCTGGAGAGGCTTATTTGTATTCTTTTGTATTCTGCGCCCATCATATTTCCTGCCACTCCAGCGGTCATTCGGCGCGTATCGTCGCAATCTGGCCATTGGGGAACTCGTCTCATTGGCCATTGTTCGCATCCGCAACTCATCTGGCCATTGGGAGGGGATACCAGATGCCAAATGGCGGTGTCGCATTGATTCTGTCGGTCTCCTCGTGACCTCCTGCGCAGTTTGACCAGCGAACGACGTTGTTCGATGGTCGGATTTCGCGATTCGGCACATTTTTGTCGTTTGAGGGGGAGTGACGCTCGCCGAATGCCGCGTGCAGCTGGGCATGAGCCGTCGGAATCGCGCATGGCACCCAGTTCGCACAATTGCGCCGGAATTACGTCGCCGTTTCCCGTGCAATGCCGGTGCTCAATAGAACGTCATAACGAAAACCTGTAAGGAGGGCCGTGTTTCCGCGGTGATTGCGGGGTACGCTCGCGGTATCGACACACGCCATTCACATCATCCAAATATCTGCATGTTCCTCGCATGCCAACCAGAAGGAATACCATGCCCACTCGTAGAGAGCAGTTTCATAACATCGCCCGCAAATCGGTTCCCGAAGGAGAGCCGACCCATCTGACCAGCGCATGGCAGCATCTCGTCGGCCATGAGTACGGCGCCGAGGAGTTCGCCAAGGCCTACCTTGATTTCGTGGCGCGCTGGGATTGGGACTGGGTGAAGATCAATCCGCGCGCCGTCTACTATGCGGAGGCGTGGGGGAGCCGAGTACGACCGCAATGACTATGCCGGTTTCGTGGGCGGCATGAATTCGCCGGTGGGTGCGGTGTTCGGTTCAATCGTTCTGATCGGCGCTCCCGAGCTGTTGCGCATCGTGCCGCAGGCGCGCATATTGGCCTACGGCGTGCTGCTCGTCGTCATCATCATGTTCCGGCCCCAGGGTCTGTTCGCAAGGAAGGGATGATTCATGAGCGACCATAACACTCGCCAGACGGCCGTGCAGGGATTCAAGGCGGGCCAGGTCAAAGGGCCGGTCGAATCGGTGGACCCGTACTCGGCGGAACTTGAGGCATTCGGCGGAGACCCAGTGGCCTATGCGCAGCATCATCGCGAGGCTGTGCTCAGCGAACCGGTGGTGCTCGGCGTGCGCAATCTCACCAAGCCCTTCGAGGGTCTCAAGGCGGTGGACGGCGTCTCCTTCGACCTGCATTCCGGTGAGGTCATCTCGATCATAGGCCCGAATGGTTCAGGAAAATCGACCACGATCAATCTGATTTCGGGATTCCTGGCACCGGACTCGGGCATCGTCGACATTGACGAACAATCCATTGCAGGGTCGAGCGCGGCCACCGTGAGCGAGCATGGTCTGGCGCGCACATTCCAGAACGGCCGCGTGTTCGGCGCGCTCACCGTGAACGAGAACATCGCACTCGGCTACCGCAAAAAGCTCGAGGAGCAGCGTCCGTTCAAACAATTGCAGCGCTATCCGTTGCTGCGGTGGGTGAATCTGCTCTCCGAAGCGGCGGTCGCGCTGGTGCACGGGCCGAAGGTGCGGCGCGAGCGTGCCGATGTGCGCGACCGCGTGGGCATGGAAATCGACCGGTTCAGGGAACGGCTCGGCACGCGTCGCGACGATTTCACCTACACATTGTCGTATGCGAACCGCCGTCGCACCGAGATCGCCCGCGCGCACATCAGCGAGCCGAAGCTGTTGCTGCTCGACGAGCCGACCGCCGGCATGAACCAATCCGAGACGGCGGAAGTGCTTGAGCAACTCCAATATCTCAAGGCGCAGGGGCATACGATTTTGCTCGTCGAGCATAAGATCGAGCTCGTCACGGCCCTCTCGGACCGCGTCATCGCAATGGACGGCGGCAGAATCATCGCACAGGGCGAGCCCGACGAGGTGCGCCGCGAACCACAAGTCGTCGAGGCGTATCTGGGCAAGCACCGCGAGCTGCACACCACGACGTCGGCTCGGCATAGCGGCATGCTCGGCAAGCAGAATGCAATCGAACACGGCCAGCTCGCCGACGCGGAACGGGAGGGGGATGCGAACATCGTGCGCGATCCGTCGCGTGTGCTTGGCAAGCCGGCATTACTCACACTGGACGGCGTCAACGTGTTCTACGGCCAGGTCCATGCACTGCAGGATGTCTCGATCAGCGTGCCGAAGGGCTCAATCGTTTCACTGCTCGGCGGCAACGCGTCGGGCAAGTCCACGACCATGAAGACGATTCTCGGACTCAATCAGGTCAAGAGCGGCACCATCACCTTCGCAGACCGCGATATCACGCGTGTTCCGACCCGCCGGCGTGTGCTCGACGGTATTGCGGCGGTGCCCGAGGCGCGCAGGATCTTCCCGTAGATGACGGTGCGCGAGAACCTGCTGGCCGGTGCCTACACGCGCACCGACAAAGCGGGCGTCGCCGAGGATCTCGAGCGGATGTATGAGCGGTTCCCGCGCCTCGCCGAACGCAGATCGCAGCAGGCGGGCACAATGTCGGGCGGCGAACAGCAGATGCTCGCGTTCGCGTGTGCGTTGATGAGCCGCCCGAAGCTGATCTGCATGGATGAGCCGACGATGGGCCTGTCTCCCAGACTGGTGGAGGAGGTGCTCGAGCAGATCGCCGCACTGTGTGACGAGCTCGGTCTCTCCGTGCTCATGGTCGAACAGCAGGCCGAACTTGCGCTCTCGATAGCGGCCTACGGCTATGTGCTGCAGAACGGACGCATTCGCCTGCACGGGCACGCAGACGACCTGCTCGCCGACCCGCGCATTCGGGAAGCGTATCTGGGCGGCTGACGTATAGGGATGTGCCGGTTCAACGCCGCCCATGAACGCACAAGCCCACCCGTACGGCCCGTACGGGTGGGCTTGTGCGTTGGAAGCGGTGTAGATTGCGGGAAAGACACGTGTGGCAAACGCATGAGACGGCAATGGATTGGCGTGCAGTTCAATACGAACTGTCTAATAAGAAATACTGTGTCGTGAGGTCGTGGCCTCGGCGGCGCCCTTCGTTAGCTCTGTGCGGCCATGGTATGCCGTGATGCGGAACCCGTGCCGCCGGCGCGCAGATGCCTGTGTCATATGGTCATATGGTGTTCTGGGTGCATGGGGTCAGGAGGCAAAGGTGCAGGTTTTAGGAAGACAGAGTTCGGAAAATATGCTGTTTTTGCCTTTTAATATTCCGCTCAAGGGCTATCTGCCTCAAGGGTAAACAAAATGAGGCCGCGTGTCCGGCTCCCTATGCTGTTGGGTAGTTCCAACAAAGGGGGATGCAATGGCATTGACCAGCGAACAGCAACAGATCGTGGACAAGGCCACGCTCACGAAGACCAACGGATGGCAGTACCTGACCGTTGAGGGAAGCCCGTACGAGATCGGCTTCGAGCACGGCTACCTGCTCACCGACGAGTTCAAGGACGCCATTCGCGTATACACGCATATGACACTCGAAACAATGGGCATGGACTACTCATTCTTCGTGGAGCAGGCCGTCAAACTGCACAAGAGCAAGATTCCGGATGAGTACATCGAGGAGATGCAAGGCATGGCCGACGGCTTCACCGCCGGTGGTTTCGAGACCTCGCTCGACGATGTGATCGGCTGGAACGCCTGGATGGAGCTCACCGGCTACTGGTGGCCACAGGTCGCCGCAGAGTACTCGAACAACCCGCCAGCTGGACCGAAGGGTTCGCATTGCACCGGCTTCGTGGCCACCGGTTCGGCCACGGTGGACGGCCGTCCGGTGATCGCACATGAGAGCTTCGATGACTTCTGGAGCGGCCAGTACTTCAACATCTGCGAGGTGATCAAGCCCGCGAAGGGCTTCGCCATCAAGATGCAGACCATTCCCGGTTACATCAGCTCGATGACCGACTTCTATGTGACCGCAGCGGGTCTCGGCATCACCGAGACCACCCTCGCCGGCTTCGTTGGGTACGATGTGGACGGCATTCCCGAGTATGTGCGCTCGCGTCAGGCCTCGCAATACGCGAAGACGATCGACGAGTGGATCAAGATCGAGAACACCGGCAACAACGGCGGCTACGCGAACATCTGGATGCTCGTCGACGCCAACACCAACGAGATCGCCCGCTACGAGGAGGGCCTCAAGCACCAGGAGCTGCTGCGTACCAAGGACGGCTACTTCTACGGGTGCAACGCCGCGCACAATCCGCGCATCCGCAATCTCGAATGCGTCGACAACGGCTACAACGACCCACGCCAGCAGACCGGCGGTCGCCGCACGCGCCTGGAGAAGCTCATGCCGGAGGTCTCGGGCAAGATCGACGACGATATGGCCAAGAAGATCCTCGCCGACAAGTTCGACCCGTACCTGGGCTACGAATGCGCCAGCTCGCGCGACATCTGCGCCCATTACGACTGCGACCCGATGTACTACGCGGACGATCCGCACGGCGTGTGGAACGTGCCGTTCTTCCCGGGTGGCTCCTGCGACGGCAAATGTGCCAGCGCAGACGATATAGAGAACTTCCGCATGTGGGGCATCTTCGGCCGTGCCGACGGCGAGCCGTTCGACGCCGATGCGTTCCTGGAACAGCACCCACAGTGGAATTGGCAGAAAGGTTACTTGAAGAGCCGTCCAAGCCAGCCTTGGACGCTGTTCGACTGATATTCCCGCAACAGTATTGCCGGAGGGAATGCGCGTGACATCCGCATGGGAAAACCCGCCGGCATGGTCCGTACGAAATTCGTGCACCCGGTTCGTCAGATGCTCTCGTTATGCCGCATATGCATACATATACGCCGTGCGCCGGCAGCCAACGGAATCCGGATGGTCATTCAACAATCAACAACGAAGGTCAATAAATGGAATTGACAAAGCAAGATCTGTCGCAGATGGCAGAGGCATATAAGAAGGATTCCGCCCAGCAAATCGCGGAGCAAGCGGTCAAGAACAACGGCATCCATGCGTCCAGCGAGCGTGAGCATGTGGTCGTGACCGAGAACAACTTCGTGTTCTCGGTGGACGTCGACAGCGAGGCCGTGGCGAACCAACGCCAGTCCGGCCGCTGCTGGATGTTCTCGGCGCTCAACTTCCTGCGTTTCCACATGGAGAAGAGCCTCAAGTTGCCGAAGGGCAGCTTCCAGCTCTCGCAGAACTACAACTTCTTCTATGACAAGCTCGAGAAGTCGAACTTCTTCATGGAGAACATCATCAAGTACGCAGACTCCGATCTCAACGACCGCCGTGTCGACTTCCTGCTCGCCACCCCGCAGCAGGACGGCGGCGACTTCGACCCGATCTGCGCGCTCATCGAGAAGTACGGCGTGGTGCCGCTGGAGGCCATGCCCGACACCGCGGTGACCAAGAACACGTCGGAATTCAACGCCGTGCTCAACCGCGTGCTGCGCGAGGACGCGTTCAAGCTGCGCAAGCTCGTGCGCGAAGGCAAGTCGGAGAAGGAAGTGGACGACGCACGCCGTGCCATGCTCTCCGAGATCTACCGCATCCTGTGCGTGAGCTTCGGCGAACCGCCGAAGACCGTGGACTTCGAATACCGTGACACCGACAAGAAGTACCATGCAGACCGTGGCCTGACCCCGCTCGAGTTCTACAAGAAGTACCTCGGCGATGTCAAGCTCGAAGATTACGTGGGCGTGATGAACCTGCCTGTGGAGGGCATGGAATACGGCAAGATGTACACGATCGACATGACCGGTGAGGTGCTGGGCTCCAAGCGCAAGCTGCACTATGTGAACGTGCCGATCGACGTGATGAAGGAAGCGACGATCAAGCAGCTCAAGGCCGGCGAACCGGTGTGGTTCGGTTGCGATGTGCTGCAGGACTCCGACTTCGTCAAGGGCATTCTTTCGCTCAACCTCTACGACGTGCAGAAGATGTTCGGCATCAAGTTCGATATGGACAAGGGCGAACGCTTCCAGTACAACCAGAGCCTGCCGACGCATGCGATGACGATGGCCGGCGTCGACCTCGACGCCGACGGCAAGCCGATCCGCTGGAAGGTGGAGAACTCGTGGGGCACCACCGCGCATGGCAAGCCGGTCGGTCACCAGGGCTACTTCATCATGGATGATTCGTGGTTCGACCAGTACATGTACGAGGTGGCGGTGCGCAAGGAGTACCTGCCCGAGGAGTACCAGAAGGCGCTGGAGACCGAGCCTGAAGTGCTTCCGTATTGGAACACCTTCAACCCGGAGCCGTGATACGCGAGACCCGAACGGGCCCCGTCCGTAATCGATAGCGTTGCAGATGCCGCTCGGCCAATCCCCGGGCGGCTCCTGTGCGCATGGACGTAAGCCAGGAAAACATGAGTGATAAAACGAAATCCAAATCCGGCGCCATAGTCAAGGGCGCCAAGGGAGGCACCAGCAACCTCACGACGATCGCGTTGATCATGATGAACGTCACAGTGATCGCAGGTCTCGCCAACGACGTGCAGCAGTCGTTCTACGGCCTCTCCTCAGTTACCTTCTTCCTGATCGGCGGACTGCTGTTCTTCCTGCCGACTGGTCTTGTGGCGGCCGAACTCGCATCCGGCTGGAGCCAGCGCGGCGGCATCTTCCGCTGGGTCGGCGAAGGCATCGGCGTGTTCCCCGCGGTCGCCTGCCTGCTGATTCTGTGGTTCCAGACCACGTTCACCTTCGGCTCCGGCATTCCGTCGATGTCGGCCACGATCGGCTTCTTCACCACGAAGTACGACTGGGCCGTCGACTTCGCCAAGAACTCGCATACGTGGAAGGTGACGCTGCCGATCATGATCGGCTGGCTCGCCTACTACTGGTTCTGCTGCTTCCTCGCCACGAAGGGCGTCAAGACCTTCAGCAAGATCGCGCAGTACGGCGTCATTCTCGGCACCTTCCTGCCGCTGGGCGTCATGACCATCCTGGCCGTCGTCTGGCTATGCCAGGGCCACACGCCCGCCATCGACATGGCACCGAGCGCATTGGTGCCGAAGTGGGAGGGCATGTCGACCCTCGCATTGGCCGCAGGCGTGTTCTTCTCGTTCGCCGGCATCGATATGAACGCCGCGCACATCAAGGACCTGAAGAAGCCGAACAAGCAGTTCCCGCTCGCCATCTTCGTCTCGATGATCCTCGCGCTGCTCATCTTCATCGTCGGCACGCTGATCATCGCCATGGTGATCCCGAACAAGCAGATCAACCTGCTGTACACGCTGTTCGCCACCTACCGTGCACTCGGCGCGACGATCGGCTTCCCTGATCTCTACCTGGTGTTCTGCTGGCTCGGCATGCTCAACAGCTTCGCCGCGCTGATCACGAACCTCGCAGGCCCCTCCTACATGCTCGGCCAGGCCGGACGCTCGGGCTTCCTGCCGAAGTTCCTGCAGAACAACAACAAGCACGGCATGCCGAGCCGCCTGATGTACACGCAGATGGCATTGATGACGATCATCGCGTTCATCGTGTTCCTGCTGCCGAACGTGGAGGGCTTCGTCGCGCTGATCACTCAGGCGATCACGATTCTGTACCTCACCTACTACGTGCTCATGTTCGTCGCGTTCCTGCGTCTGCGTTACCAGCAGCCGAACCGCCCGCGTGGCTTCAAGGTGCCCGGTGGCATGGCCGGTGCATGGATTGTGGCCGGCATTGGCATCCTTGCCTCCGTGTTCGGCATCGTGCTGGCGTTCTACCCGCCGGCACAGCTTGCCGCCGAGGTGGGCTCCGGTGCCACCTACGACCTGATCATCATTGGATTGCTCGCATTCGTGTTCATTGCCTGCGTGCTCATCTACCGTGCCTCCCGCAAGCACGATTGGGCTGATCCAACCAACCAGTTCGCGCCGTTCACCTGGCAGATTGAGGGGTTGAAGAAACCTTCCAAGGCGCTGTCGAACATTCCTACCGCATTGCTTTCCGAAGGTCAGAACCCGATGGGTCTGCCGATCAAGAAGCACTACGACAAGGATGAGATGATGAAGGACCTGCCTACGGGTAAGGATCCGAAGCAGGGTGAGGTGGCGGCTGCGCTGCTCAAGAAGCAGGGCATCACCGAACCGTCCGAGCCGGCCAAGGTCGCCTTGGTGGGAGACCCCACTGTGGGTGTCAAGACGGTGTCATACGAACCTGAACCCGTGCATACGAACGAATCGGGCGACATGATTCCTCAGCCCACCGCGGCCGATGTCTCAGCGGCCCCGGTTCCCACTGATGCGGCGGCCGATGCTCGCCGTGCCGAGGCCGAGGCCAAGATTGCCAGCCAAGATGCCCATGAGTACCACAACGAGGCCGTGGCCCTTACCGATGAGGCGAAGGACGATGTGACGTTGTCGCAGGACGCCCACCGCGTTCAGGTGGACGAGGCCGAGGCGCATGAGGCACAGGCCGCAGTCAAATCCATCGACTCCATCAACGCGGATCAGGCCGTCGACCCGACCAAACCGGCGGACGATCCGTCGCAGCCCAAGCACTGAGCTCAGGCGTTCCTAATGCGCAGGCGGCCCCGTGAACGTCACGGGGCCGCGCATGCGCCAAATTCTTCGGTGCGCGGGGCATTTCCTCCCATGCACCATACAAGCTAAGGAGTATTCCATGGCAAACAATACAGAAGCAACCAAGAACGAAGCCGGCAACGACGAGCAGAAGAAGCCGCTCGAGCCGCTGCCGCAGGCAGCCACGAAGCAGTACACGTGGACCGGCGCCGATGGCACGAAGATCAACTACACCGCCACCGCGGAAATGATTCCGGTGCGCGCCGACGACGGCCAGCTCATCGGCCACATGTTCATGTTCTCCCAGGTTTCCGATCAGGAAGACAAGTCGGATCGTCCGGTGACGTTCTGCTGGAACGGCGGCCCCGGTGGTGCCTCGTACATGGTCAACATCGGTGGCATGGGCGCCAAGCGCGTCAAGACCGATGGCATGGCGCACCTGAAGGGCGTCGGTGAGGTCGAAGACAACCCGTATTCGCTGCTGCCGAGCTCGGATCTCGTGTTCATCGATGCGTTCGGCACCGGCTACTCGCATGTGGATCCGAACTACGACGCCAAGAAGGTGTGGGGTGTCGACGGTGACGGCGATGCCTTCACGCGCGGCATCATCGCATGGCTCACCAAGTACGACCGCATGAACAGCCCGCACTACCTGTACGGCGAATCCTACGGCACCATGCGCAACGCCGTCGTCTACCGCATGCTCGGCGAGCATGGCGTCGGCGTCGCAGGCATCACCGAACAGTCCACCATTCTCGACTACGAGCCCACGCTCTCCGGTGAGGACGACTACTACATGGGCATGTTCCCCGTGTACGCCGCCACCGCCAACTACTTCAAGAAGGCCGGGGTGGGCGTCGACCAGTACGAGTGGTACGACAAGGCGTTCGACTATGCGAACAACACGCTTGCCCGTGCCCTGACGCTCGCCGACGCATTGCCGGCGGACGAGATGAAGAAGATCGCCGGCGAGATGAGCGAGTTCATCGGCCTGCCTGCCGACTTCATCGAAGAGAAGGGCCTGCGCATCGAACTCGACACGTTCCGCAAGAACCTGCTCAAGGCCGAGGGTGAGACCACCGGCCGTTACGACACCCGCTTCACCACGTACGGATATCAGGACGTGCAGGGCGACAACGAGTTCTTCGCCGGCGAGGATCCGTCGTACGACGCGATCAACGCCGCCTACCTCGACGTGTACATGAAGATGCTCGGCGACATGGGCTTCAAGGGCTACGAGAACTATGAGGGCCTCTCGCTCAAGGTCAACTCGAGCTGGAACTGGACGCATCAGGCTCCAGGCACCATGGGCTCCCCGCAGGTTCCGAATGTGGCCTACGATCTTGCCACTGCGCTGCGTCGCAACCCGACGAGCCGCATCTGCGTGCTCGGTGGCATCCACGACGCTGCGACGCCGTACTGGAACGTGCGCCACGACATCAACAAGCTGTTCCTGCCGCAGGCGCTCAAGGATCGCATCGAGTACCACCTGCACTCCAACGGCCACATGCTGTACTGCGACGAGGTGGCTCTGGCTGCGGCCGGCCCTGAACTTGCCGCCTTCTACGACAAGCGCCATGAAGACAAGGACTGACTTGTCCGGCGCGTCCCACGCCAAGGAACCGCAGTACTTGATCTAAGGGTCTGATTTGAAGGGATTGCCCGCCTCCCATTGAAGAGGAGGGCAATCCCTTCAGGATTTTTGCGTACCGCACAGTGCCGTTCCAACGCAGGACGACAGAACTATAGTCGAAAATTGAAATAGTACGGAAGAGATTTTCCAGGAAGGGAAGGAGCCTCACATGACCGCTGCAACGAAGTCACAGGGAACCCCAGCTCCAAACAATACGGGTGCGGGCGGTCCGGTCACCGTCAAGCGCACACTCTCGGTATTCGACCTCGTGGTGTTCGGCATGATTTTCATGGTGCCGATCGCCCCGTTCTCCATTCTCGCATCGGTTTCGAACACGTCGCATGGCATGCCGGCCCTCGCATACGTGATCGCCATGGTCGCGATGCTGTTCACCGCGTTCTCGTTCGACCTCATGGTGCCCCGCTACCCGTCGAGCGGCAGCATCTTCGTCTACGCCTCCGATGAGATCAACGGCCCGGTGGGATTCGTGGTCGGATGGCTCATGCTGTTGCAGTACCTGATCACGCCGGCTGTCATGCTCATCATGGCTGGTTTGGCAATTCATGAATACGTGCCGGCCGTTCCGGTATGGGCATGGTGCCTCATCTTCCTCGCCATCATCACGGTCATCGCGATGCGTGGCGCCGGCGCCACCGTCATGGTGGACAAGCTCGCCTTGGTGGCCGAGCTCATCGTGTTGCTGCTGTTCTTCATCTTCGGCGTCATCTACGTGGCGAAGAACCCCAGCGTGGCCCACTTCTCCTTCGAAGGCTTCTACAATCCCGGCCACTTCGAGATGGGCGCGGTGATGAGCGCCGTCTCGCTGTGCGCGCTGTCGTTCGTCGGCTTCGGCTCCGTGGTCACGCTCGACGACCAGAGCCTCGACCCCAAGCATGGCCCGTCGCGCGCGATGATTGTGATCGTGCTCATTCTGGGCGCGCTCTACATGGCGATGAGCCTGCTGACGATGTGCATGGATCCGAGCGGCAAGCTCATGGCAGCCAATCCGAACAACGGTTTCTACCTGGTGGCCGGCCTTGCCGGAAAGTGGCTTGGTGTGCTGTGCGCCGTGGCCAATGCGCTCGCTCTGGGCATTTTCACGTCACTGTCGGGCATGACCGCCGGCGCCTCGCTGCTGCGCGTGATGGCCAAGGACGACGCATTGCCGTCGGTCTTCGCCAAGATCAGCCCGAAGACCCGCGTGGCCACCGTCGCCACCGGCTTCGTCGCCGTCCTCACGCTGGCGCTCATCTTCATCGTGCTGCCGATCGGTATGACCACCGGCGCGAAGATCTCCAACTACGGCGCGCTCTCCACGTACTTCATGCTCAATATCGCCGTCATTTGGGGCCTGGGCATCAAGGCGAGGATTCTCGAGCATGGCAAGTTCTGGCGTACGATCATCTTCCCGCTCATCGGCGCAATCGTCACCGGCGTCATCTTCTGCTCGCTCGGCGGCGAGGTGCTTATTGTGGGCACCGTGTGGCTCGTGCTCGGCATCATCTTCTACTACGTGTGGACGAAGGCGCTGCATCACAAGCCGGATCTGCTTTCCGACTCCCGTGCCAAGGGCGAGACCAAGGCGCAACGCATCGCCCGCAATGCACAGGCCGATGCCCATGCCAAGCAGGTCGCCCAGAACGTGCTCGACCAGCAGACTGCCGCGGACTCCATATCGAACGAGTCCTCGAAGGCCTGAACTGCTGCCCTGTGCTTGAACTCGCGCGCGAACGCACCGATCATGTATGCGCTCGCGCGTTCGAGTATTCGGGCATATATTCAAACTATGCGATTTCACGATTACGTTTCCGGCATGCGCATCCCCACGCTCATGCTCGGCATCGCGCCCGTGCTCATCGGAGCCACCGCAGCGTGCCGCGTGCTCGACCTGCGCAGTGCGGAAGGCTTGCCGGCCTGCGGCGTCTTCGTTTCCAGCGCGGAATGCCATGCGGGCACCGGCAGAATCGTCACGCTCGGCCTGCTTTGTCTGCTCGTCGCGCTCTTCCTGCAGATCGCCGTCAACTTCGCCAACGACTACTCGGACGGCGTGCGTGGCACCGATGCCCACCGTACGGCGGCGGTACGGCAATACACGGTGGAATCTGATTTTCAGTTCCTTGAGAACGGTGCGACTGCAGAAGAGGAGCGGCAGGCGCGCGAGCTGAACGGGCCGATGCGCTTGGTGGCCAGCGGCGTCACCCCGCGCGCGGTGCTCATGGCGGCCATTGTGAATGCTGTGCTCGCCTGCGTGTGCGGCCTCGCGGTGATTGTGATCACCGGCTACTGGTGGCTTGTATTCGTGGGGGCGTTGTGCGTGGCAGCCGCATGGTTCTATGGGGGCGGCTCTCATCCATACGGATACTTCGGATTCGGCGAGCTGGCCGCGTTCGTGTTCTTCGGTCCGGTCGCCGCGCTTGGCACGCAGTTCGTGCTGTGCGGGCATGTCAACGGGAACGGCGTGTATGGGGCGGTCGTCATCGGCGCGGTCTCTGCGGCCGTGATGGCAGTGAATAATCTGCGCGACGTGAACACGGATCGTGAGAGCGGCAAACGCACGCTCGCCGTACGTCTCGGAGCGCGCGCGTTCACGGTGTGCCTGTGCGTGCTTATCGCCCTCGTTATGCTCGTCATGGTGATTCCGTGGAGCGTGATGTGGATCCATATGGATTCCGATCTGCCCAATCTGAGCGTGCTCGGCGGCTACTGCGCAGTGCTCGGCGAAATCGCGCTCATACTGCTCACCGTGGTCGTCGAATTCAATGTGGCCAAGCGGGAGTACCGTAGCGCCATGCGGAATCTGTCGTGGATCGCGCTCGCCGTCGCGCTGGTGTTCGTCGGTCTCACCATGTCCATCTGAATGCGCTGAGAGCGTCGCGTTCGCAGATTATCCCGCCAATCGGGCAGATATGGCGGTGCGTGTGCATTTGACTCGACGGGTCGCTAGACTAGGGCGTATGACTTACAAACTGGTACTGCTCCGACATGGTCAGAGCGAATGGAACAAGACAAATCAGTTCACCGGCTGGGTTGACGTCCCGCTGACCGAAAAGGGTCGTGAGGAAGCCAAGAACGGCGGCAAGCTCATGAAGGACAAGGGTGTGCTGCCCGACATCGTCTTCACCTCGCTGCTGCGCCGCGCCATCAACACCGCGAACATCGCGCTCGATGAGGCCGACCGCCTGTGGATTCCCGTGAAGCGCGACTGGCGTCTCAACGAGCGCCACTACGGCGCCCTGCAGGGCAAGAACAAGAGCGAGATCCGCGAGGAGTACGGCGACGAGAAGTTCATGCTGTGGCGCCGCTCCTACGGCACCCCGCCGCCCGAGATTGACCCGAACGACCAGTACGCGCAGAACAACGACCCGCGCTACGCCGGCGACCCGGTTCCGGAAGCCGAGTGCCTGGCCGACGTCGTGGAGCGCGTGAAGCCGTACTTCGAGGCAGAGATCGAGCCTGAGCTCAAGGATGGCAAGACCGTTCTCATCGCCGCCCACGGCAACTCGCTGCGCGCGATTGTCAAGATGCTCGACGGCCTGACCGAAGAGGAGATCGCCAAGGTGAACATCCCGACGGCAATCCCGCTGGTCTACGAGCTCGACGAGAACTTCAAGCCGATCAAGAAGGGCGGCGAATACCTCGATCCTGAGGCCGCTGCCGCCGGTGCCGCCGCTGTTGCGGCCCAGGGCCAGAAGTGAGCCCAGAAGTGAGTTTGGCGGTCCTCCGCTAACCACACGTCTGAATCGTATGAGGCGACTCGGTGTTTTTCGCACCGGGTCGCCTTTTGCGTGTCTGGTTGCGGCCATGATTGCAAAGGCGACTATTTGATTCGCATAATCACGCTAAATTGAGATCAGAGTTGCAAGGATGCCCATTCTATGAAATGCGAGATAGCTGCGCTGAGATTGAATCTGCAAAAGTGGTCATCGTACGGCTCTAGCTGTGCCATGCTGAGATCGCAGCTGCAAGAACGACCTTTCTGAGGCGAATTTAATGACCGCCTTTGCAATCTGGGGCATGTGTAGGCACGCGAAGTGATCTTCGCATACTGTGTTGAGAGTACGCTTGCAAATCCGGTCATTCTTGACCTGCATAAACATGTCAGGATGAGATTGCATTTGCAAGAGCAGCCATCTGAATCCCGTGAGCATGTCTGGATGAGCATAGAATTGCAAAAACGGCTATGCACATGCACCATGTTCGCCGTGCGTTGCAGACCGCCTGTAGAATCGCTAAAACCAAGCTAAGAGCAAACCTTGCGTTTGGTTTGCACGAACGGACGGACAATGGGCACTAGAGCGCCGAAAGTCGGCGCAGGCAAATCTTCGCGGGAACGAGCCCGCGGAGAGGAGGTACCATGTACTATTCGGCAGGCAATTTCGAGGCGTTCGCGCACCCGAAGAAGCCGGAGGGCATTGAGAACAAGAGCGCGTACATCATCGGCACGGGACTGGCGGCGCTCACCGCTGCGTTCTATCTCGTGCGCGATGCGCAGATGCCGGGCAAGAGCATCCACGTGTTCGACAAGGACGTGGTTCCCGGCGGTGCGCTCGATGGCGCGTTCATCAAGGGCGAGGGCTACGTCATGCGCGGTGGCCGCGAAATGGACAATCATTTTGAGGTCATGTGGGACGTCTACCGCGATGTGCCGAGCATCGAAGACCCGAAGGTGTCGATGCTCGACCACTACTACTGGCTCAACAAGGAGGACCCGAACTATTCGAAGTGCCGCGCCACCAAGGCACGTGGCCACAATGCGCACACCGACAACAGGTTCAATCTCTCCGACAAGGGGTGCATGGAGATCCTCAAGCTCTACCTCGCCTCCGAGGACGAGCTCGCCAACAAGAAGATCACCGACTACTTCGACGACGAAGTGCTCAATTCGAATTTCTGGCTGTACTGGCGCACGATGTTCGCCTTCGAGAACTGGGATTCCGCGCTCGAGATGCATCGCTACATCCACCGTTTCATCCATCACATCGGTGGCCTGCCCGACTTCTCGGCATTGCGGTTCACGCGATACAACCAGTATGAGTCGATGATCCTGCCGCTCATGAACTACCTCAAGGCGCACGACGTGCAGTTCCATATGGGCACCGCAGTCGACGACGTCACCTTCGCCGTCAGCGAGCACGAGAACGGCCCGGCCCGCAATGTGTTCACCAACGTGTCAATGGACGAGGCCCAACGCGCCCAAGCAGAGAACGGCGCATTCCCACGCAACCCGTACAGCACGCCGAACAAGAAGGTGGCCAAGACGCTTGTGGTCACCGATCTGGCGAAGAACGAGCGCAAGACAATCGAACTCACCGAGAACGACTTCGTGTTCATCACCAACGGCGGCCTGGTGGAGTCGACCACCGAGGGCGACCAGAACACGCCGGCCGGCTTCGATCCGACGCTCAAGCCGGGCAACGGGTGGGACATGTGGAATCGCATTGCCGCGGTCGACCCGAGCTTCGGTCACCCGGAGAAGTTCATCTACGATCCGAACCTCACCAAGTGGATGAGCGCCACGACCACCACGCTTGACGACACGATTCCGGCCTACATCGAGAAGATCACCGGACGCTCACCGTTCGGCGGCCACACCGTTACCGGCGGCATTGTGACCGTGGAGGATTCGAACTGGCTGATGAGCTGGACCGTGAACCGGCAGCAGCAGTTCCGCGACCAGCCGAAGGACATGATCTCGGCATGGATCTACGGCTTGTTCCCCGACAAGCCAGGCAACTACATTCGCAAGCCGATGCAGGACTGCACCGGCATGGAGATCTGCGAGGAATGGCTCTACCACATGGGAGTGCCCGAGGACCAGATCGAGGAGCTCGCGAAGAACCATTGCAATACGGTGCCGGTCATGATGCCGTATGTCGACGCGTTCTTCATGCCGCGCGAACTCGGTGACCGCCCCGACGTCGTGCCGGATGGTGCCGTCAACTTCGCGTTCATCGGTCAGTTCGCCGAGGAGCCACGTGACACGATCTTCACCACGGAATACTCGATGCGCACCGGCATGGAGGCCGTGTACACGCTGTGCGATGTGGATCGTGGCGTGCCCGAGGTGTGGAACAGCGAATACGACGTGCGTGACATGCTCAACGCGGCCGTCAAGCTGCGCGACGGCCAACCACTCACCACCTTCGGACGCAACAATGTGGAACGCAAGGCGATCGCGTTTGCGCTGGGGCGTACCAAGGGCACGTACATCTACGACATGCTCAAGGTGTATGGCGCCATCGTCGACCCGAAGCACCCGGTGGACATGAAGCCCGGCATGCGGTTCGACGAGTCGTTCAATGAAGCGGATGAGCAGCGTCTGATGCAGCATGCCAAGGAGGCCGAGGCCGAGGCATTTGCCGCCCCGGGGTCGAAGGACACACCTGTGGCCGCCGACACGGTCGATCCCGTTGCGCCTGCCGTTGCACCTGATGGTGTTCTTGAACCAGGGGAGAATGATTCGACGAAATGAAGGCCTATGTGATTGAGCAGGCGGACGACCATGGTCTTGACGCCATCAAGCTCGCCGAGGTGCCGATTCCGGCAGTGGGACCGGGGCAGGTGCTTGTCAAGGTGCATGCGGTTGGCCTGAATCCGGTGGATTACAAGCTGGCGGAGGACGGTGACACGGACTGGTCGTTCCCGCATACGCTGGGCCTTGACGTGGCCGGTGAAATCGCCGCCATCGGGCCGGATGTCTCCGAGGACTGGCATCTGGGCATGCGCGTCGCCGGACATGGCGACCTGCGCTACAATGGCTGCTTCGCCGAGTACGTCGCCTCCCCTGTGTACAAGCTGGCCCGCATTCCGGACGATGTGAGCTACACGACCGCCGCCGGCCTGCTGTGCAGCGCGTTGACGGCCTACCAGACGATCAACCGCAAGCCGAATCTCAACAATGTGCACACGGCATTGATCCATGGAGGCTCCGGAGCCGTGGGCGGCATTGCCGTCCAGCTCGCCAAGATGCATGGCCTCACGGTGTTCACCACCTGCTCCACCGCCAAGGTGGACTATGTGCGCAAACATCTCGATGTGGATGCGGTCATCGACTACCGCAAGGAGGATGTGACCGAACGCATAGGCGAACTCACCGACGGGCTCGGCGTCGATCTCGTGGTGGACACGGTGGGCGGCGCGGAGGCCGAGAAGGACTTCGACCGACTGGCCTACAACGGTCAGCTCGTCACCATTGTGGGCGTGCCGAACATCGACGGCGACGACATGTTCGGCCGTGGACTGAGCATGGCGGTCGTCAATCTCGGCGGTGCGCATGGCTCCGGCGATCCGCGTCAGCAGAACGACTTGGGCACAATGGCCACCGACGTGCTTGAGATGGCATCGCAGGGCCGTCTCGATCCGCTCATCGAGAGGATTCTGCCATTCGATGAGTTGGTGGATGGGTTGAAGACGCTCGCCGCCGGCAAAGTGACCGGCAAGCTGGTCGTCTCGCTCGACAGCTAGCGGCTCCACCGCGGTTTGGCATGGCCCGCGCGGCATGGTGCATGGAGTTTTCCGAACACCGCTCCGCGCGGGTTCCCATTTGTGCCCCGTTTCACGGATGCTTCCGAAAGATGTGCCGCGAGAGGGCCTATCTGCGGCACGGTTTTCGGAAGCATCCGTCCGAAATACCGCCGCCCACGCAGCCGCCGTCGCCTAGAACGGCGTGGAGGCCACCAAATACTTGCCCTGAGGCTCGCCTTCGCCGTCGATCACGGCCTCGACATGCGCCCATCCGTCGCTCGCCGGCACGAACACGGCGTCTCCCTGATGCAGCACGCGTGAATCCGCTTCGCTGATCACCTGCACCGACCCTTGTGTGCACACCACCACACGAGGGCCGGAATGCGGGAACGGCGTATGCCCGCTGATCTGCCGCACCAGTGAGTCGTAGCGTTTGGCCAGCGCGTTGATCACCGGCCAAGGCTCATGCTGCACATCCACCTGCCCGTAGGCGAGCATGTACTCGCTCACATTCGGTTTGTAGAAGGCGAGGTCTCGCATCAGCATCGTGGCGATCTGCGAGTTCGACGGATCCACGGGCGTGCTGGTGCGGCAGTCTAGGCATTGCAGCAGATTCACGATGTCTTTGTGCTTCATGGTGAGTCCTGCGCGCAGCACGTTATCCGAATTCGTCATGATCTCCGCCGCCGTACCATATATATAGGCGTGCGGGGTGCCGGTCGGCAGGAACACCGACTGGCCCTCCTCGAGACTCACCGGGTTCATCATGAGCAGTGCGAGCGCGCTCGTGTCTCCCGGGAACGCCTTGGCCGCGCGAATCGCGAAGTCGAATGCGAGATCGTTGCGCGTGTGTTCGGTGAGTGAGCGCGCATGCTGCAGATCGTCGAGGAGTTCCTGCGGATTTGTTTCCTGCGCCGTGATCGCCGCATGGAATGCGCGGAACAGTCGTTTTCTCGCCGGTGACCATACGGCGGAGGCGATGGGCATCATCTCGTCCGCTGCGGAAAATGATTCGCCTGCCGACTGCGTGGCGGTCGAGTTGAGCGCCTCCACCATGCGTTGCGCTACCGGCAGCCTGAGCAATCCCAGATTCCGTAGCGCGAATGTGCGCGTGGAGAATCCTACTGCCGCGAGGAATGGTTCGAGTGCCACCACCATCTCGCTTTTCGCATTGATGTCTTTGAACGAACGTTCGGGGGCGTTGAGTGGTATGCCTGCGCGGTTCTCCTCGTTGAACCCCGCGCGCGCCTGAAAGGCCACCGGGTGTACCTGCAGCGAGAGCGGTTCGGTGGCGCAGATCAGTTTGAACAGATAGGGGAGCACCGGGCCGAATTCTTCCGAGCCGCGCCGACCCACCATGTCAATGGGATTGCGCTCGATCATCGACGTGAGCGGCTGTTCGACGCCATCCACCATTATCGGCGACGGCGACTGGGCATGCCCGCTGAACCACATCTCGGCAAGCGGCTGCTGTGTTTCGTGTTCACCCAGATGGAACACATGCTGCAGTGTTCGGTGCGAGCCCCAGGCATAGTGTTTGGGAACAGGGCGAATAGCGTACACTGCCTGCTCCCTTCTGCCTTGGCGTTTTTCGGCGCTCGCGCATACGTGCATATTGTACGCGAATCCGCATGCTTGTGCCCACATGGGAAGTTTTTCCCACATTCAGGGCTCGATTGGCTGGTTATTTCCACTGCTACACACCTGTGATTACAGTGGGCCATATGAAAATCGCTCCGATCTATGACCCGACCCAGCGCCGTCCCAGCCCCAAACCGATGCAGGTCGACCTACGCAAGGCGTTCATCATAGGCATCTGCTGCTGGGTCGTCGCGCTGATCGTGAGCATTGTCATCTTCTCCACTGCACATTCGGAGATGTCGCGCCAGTCGATGTTCATCTGCTCGTATGGCGTGCTGATTGGTTTCGCATTGCTTGTGTGGGAGCATTTTCACCGTCGCGATTACCGTCGGCTCGGCGCCGACTGATTTCGCCGGCCTCCTGTGCAGACTCGGGAACGAGCGGTAGCACCAGACTGAATGTGCTGCCCTGCCCAGGTCTGCTCCACACCTGCACATTACCGTGGTGCGTGATGGCCACATGCTTGACGATGGCCAGGCCGAGGCCGACGCCCGACTGCGTGCGCTCGTTCTGGTTCGCTCCGCGGTAGAACCGTTCGAAGATGCGCGGCTGCTCCTTGAGCGGGATTCCCGTTCCGCGGTCCACCACGCGCACCAACGCATCCTTGGCGTCGCGCGTCGTTTCGATGAGCACGCTCACGTTCGCGTTGTCGGGCGAGTATTCGATGGCGTTGTCGACGAGCTTGCCGATCGCCGCACGAATCGCCGTGGCGTCGCCGCGCACTTTCGGCTCGCCCTTGCCGGTGATGGACACCGTGATGCCGCGTTGACGGGCTTGCGGCAAGAGTTCGTTGACCGCCACCTCCACTTGTTCGCGCACATCCAACACCGCGGATTGCGCGTTCGGAGCATCGCCCTGTGCCTTGATGAGCAGCAGCAGATCTTTGACCATGTGATCGACGTAGGCGCTTGACCGACGCACGTCGCGGGCCGCCTGCGCGACCTGTTCGGGGCTCATGCCGCCGTGTTCGAGCACGTCGGCCAGCCGTTGCAGATCCTCACTCGGCCGAATGATCATCTCGCTCACGTTCGTCACGAAGTCGTCGCGCATCTGCGAGAACCGCACCGATTCCGAGATGTCGTCGATGAGCACGACGACGAACTGCTCGTCGATGCGCCCGATGACCAGTTTGAGCCAGTTGGGGCGCGAGACGGTGCTGGTTTTCAGGTCCTCCTCAGCATCCACCGGTTCGGGCAACGCGAACCGTTTCGGTGTGGAGGTGGTGATCTCCAGCGACGTCTTGCCGCCGTGCTCGCGTACTTTGCGCACGGCGTCGAGCACGCGCGAATCCACGATCACGTCGTCGTTGACGATGCCCAGACGGTAGGCCGCCGGATTGGCGCGCACCACGTCGTCGGAATCGTCTACCACAATCGATGCGGCCGGAAGGATCGACAGCAGCGCGGCGGTCTCATCGTCGAGCTCGTCATCGTCATCGTCGTCGCCGTCCACATCGTCACGCGAGCGTCGGCGCCGGAGTCTGGAGACGAGGTCGCCGATGGAATCGGGAAGTGAGACGCCGTGTGTGGTGCGGGAGATGAGCGGGGCCAGCCAGTCGTAGAGCAGCACCAACAGGCCTATGACCGCGCCGACCGCGAGCAGTATGAACGCGACGGCGATCACCGTGGTTGTGAATTGTGGCATGGCATCATTCTCCCATATTCGCGCGGAATGCGCAGCAGATGTGCATTTTCCCGTCGCAGATGGCGAACACGCGCATGAGACGTCGCCCATCAGGGCACACGCCAGAGTGTCGCATCGGCTACAATAATTGCGTACATAGCGCACGGGCAGCAACAGGGAGGGTGAACACATGCGCGTGATTTTCAATGAAGGCCTCAAAGCGGTGGCCGACGACCTCGACCATATGGCCCGCGATGTGCGCGACGCCATCCGTCTGGCGGGGGAGGCCCTGCTTCATCAGGATCTCGATGCGGCCCAAACCGTGATCGACAACGATGCGAGCATCGACGACCTTTCCACCCGCATCATGGACCAATGCGTAGAGCTGCTGGCACGCCAGAATCCGGTGGCCACCGACCTGCGCGTCATCGTCTCCACGATGCGCCTGGCCACCACCTTCGAACGTATGGGCGATCTGGCGCGCCATATCGCGGAATCCGCGCGCCGCACCTACCCGAACTCGCCGGTTCCGCAGAATCTGGTGCCCACGTTCGCGAAAATGCAGCAGTTCCTCGACATCACGGGCGGACGCCTCGTCGACATGCTCGCCGACCGCGACACCGCGATAGCGGAGCAGATCATTCGCGACGACGACCAGCTCGACGATCTGCATCTCAAGATCATGCAGTACGCCGACAGCGCCGAATGGGAGGGCACGAACGAGCAGCTCATCAACGTGGTGCTCATCGCACGCTTCATGGAGCGTCTCGGCGACCATGCGGTCTCCGCCGCACGCCGCGTCGTGTTCATCGTCTCCGGCTTCGACCCGACGAAGACGCCGTCGCGAGATGAAGGCACCGACATCGACTGAGCGCGGAATACGCATATCGGCACAGAAAAGCCCGGGTCACGGAGGGGAGGTGTGACCCGGGCTTATGTGTTGAGCATACCGAACATTTCCGCGTTGCGCACGTCGCATCTCATAAGCGACGTGGCAATATGGGCGGTGTTCCCATGTCGCGTGGGTTACAGGTGTTCGATCACATAGTCAATGCAGTGCGTGAGTGCCTCGACATCCGACGGATCGACCGACGGGAAGACTCCGATGCGCAGCTGGTTGCGTCCCAGCGCGCGGTATCCGTTCACGTCGACGATGCCGTTGTCTCGCAACGCCTCGAGCACTGCGGCGGCCGGCACCGCGTCAATGAGGTCGACGGTGACCACGGCATGCGAGCGGGCCTCCTTATCCACGACGTACGGGCTCGCATAGCGGCTCGTTTCGGCCCAGGAATACACGGTGTCCGCAGAGCGCTCGCAGCGTTTAACGGCCCAGTCAAGACCGCCGTTGTCGTTGAGATAGCGAATCTGGCTCTCCATGAGCACGAGCGTGGAGATCGCCGGCGTGTTGAGCGTCTGGTTCTTGCGGGAATTCGAAATCGCAGAGGTGAGCGAGAGGAACGGCGGAATCCAGCGGATCGAACCGGGAACGGCAGCATTCTCCTTGACCGCCTCGGCATGTTCGATCGCCTCGGGGGAGAGAATCGCCACCCACAGGCCGCCCTCGGATCCGAATGCCTTCTGCGGGGAGAAATAGTAGACGTCGGTCTGCGACAGGTCCACCGGCAGCGCTCCTGCGCCGCTCGTCGCGTCGATGATCGTCAGCGCGCCTTGGTCCACACTGCCGGCGATGCGCTTGACGGGCGCAGCAACGCCGGTGGAGGTCTCGTTCTGCGCCCAGCAGTATGCGTCGACGCCATCGGTGAGCTCAGGCAGGCGCCAAGTGCCGAAGTCGCCTTCATATACGGCCGGTTCCTCGAGGAACGGAGCCGAGGAGAGGGAGACGGCCATCTTCTTCGTGAACGAGCCGTATACGCCGCATGCGGCCTTGCGGTTGACGAGCGAGCAGCACACGACATCCCAGAACGCGCTCGCGCCGCCGTTGCCGAGCACCACCTCGTAGCCTGCGGGGGGCGAGAAGAATTCGGCGAGCCCTTCACGGATCGATTCGACGAGCTGTTTCACCGGACGCTGGCGGTGGGAAGTGCCCAGCAGCGTGTCTGCGGCATTGGTGAGGTCGAGAATCTGTTCACGGCGGATCTTGGTGGGGCCCGAGCCGAAACGGCCGTCTGCGGGAAGCATGTTTTGCGGAATGGTAATAGTGCTCATGTCTTTAAATTATAGGAAGGCATGCGTCGCATAGGTGAATGGACGAACGACGGCCCGTTGCCCAAACACTGGGCAACGGTCGGGCGAGTGTGCAGACACCCGGCTCACGGCGAAGAATGCGTGGATTGTGAAGATGTGACAAAAAATTTACGAGGTTTTGTGGAAGCCTGAAATTACAGGCGCGAGCGAGGGGTGTAATGGTGTGCGCCCGGCGTGTTCGATGCCGAAAGTACGAATGCGAGCTGTATTTTGACGGTTCGGTGAGGTATTCTGTCGAAAGTTGCATAACGAGCACGACAGAGCGTGCAGGCTGAAGATGACCGAAGGAGTTTTTTGTATGAGGCATGCAGCCCCGAAAGCCCACAAGGGATTAGGTGCAAAAAGCCTAACGAACTCTCTGTTCGCGTCGCGTATGGGCTCGCATTCCGCACAGGGTGTGCGGGCGAAGCAGGCGGCGGCAGGTGACGCGCAGGCGCTGGCGATCGACGAGAATCTGGCAGCCAAGCTCAACGAAGTCGCACCGCTGACCCGCAAGGCGATTCGCCAGACCGCCAAGGCGGCCCAGCGCAAACATAACATTCTCACCTCCGTCTCGTTGGCGACATTGGTGGGAACGGCGGCGACGTCGATGGCCTTCATGAAGGGCGAGGGCTCCACGGTGCTGGCGGCCGAGGACCCGACCGAGACCACGCAGGTGCGCCGCATCGCCGACGGCTCCGCTTCGCGCTCCGATACGCGTGAGGCTCTGGACCGCACCACCGCAACCAGCGAAACGGCTACCGCGGCCTCCGAAGTCAGCTCGTCGTCCGCCAAGGTGAATGTCACCATCGACAACGGCAAGACCGTCTCCACCACCAATGCAGGCAAGTGGGGGATCGGCGGCGACAACTCGATCGCCGATGCGAACGCGCTTTCCCGCGCACTCGCCAACAACCCGAAGGTCGCCGACCTCATGGACGAGCATCAGAGCCAGCTGCCGCAAGGCTTCGACGGCAACCACGAGACCGGCGATCGCGGCAATGCATACCCGTATGGCCAGTGCACGTGGTGGGCGTATGAGCGTCGTGCACAGCTCGGTCTCAACACCGGCTCACACTTCGGCAATGCGGGCTCCTGGGCCATATCCGCAGGTTCCATGGGCTATTGGGTCGACAACACGCCACGCAACACCGGCGACGCGCTCGTGTTCTCGCCGGGTCAGGAAGGCGCCTCGGGGGTCTACGGCCACGTCGCTGTGGTGGAGAAGGTGAATCCCGACGGATCCATCGAGATCTCCGAATCCAATGTACAGGGCGTCGGCGTGATCTCGCATCGCACCTTCACCTCGGCGCAGGCCAAGAATTTCCAGTACATCCACTTCTAAGGCCTCCACGGCTTCCGAGCGGACGCTTGGTGTCTGGGATTCCCTCCGCTCTGAGGGAACTGTGCTCGCTGTGAGCAATATGTGAAGAAAACTACATAATATAGCACATTGCATGCCACCTGTGTTCTCGGCGTGTCGCCCAGTATTCCAACCGTTTCCTTGTAGGTTTCCACAATCGTCTCACTTCGGCTGTGCTACTGTGGACGACGATGAATACTATGAAGCGTTCTATTTCGATTGCCGCCGCTGTAGTTGCAGCCTCGCTTGCGCTCACCGGCATCGCGCCGGCCGCAAACGCCGCCGACTCCCAGTCGGGCTCGAGCTACGTCGTATCGACCCGTTCGTTCCCGAAGGTGAACGTGGCCAAGGCGAACTTCTTCGCCGAGGCGACCTCCACGGAAGTCGACAAGGACTCCAACTGGGGCGGTCTGGGTTCAATGGATGTTCCACAGACCAAATCCACGGCAGAGAAGGAAGCGGAAGCCCGCGCCCAAACCGAGAAGGAAGCTGCTGAGCAGCGTGCGCAGCAGGAGGCCGCCGCACAGGCGGCACGTGAGCAGGCCGCGGCCGCAAGCCGTGATCAGGCGCGTGAATCCCTCACCGAAGCCAACGCCAACGCCACTCAGCAGGAGGCCGCTCCGGCCGCGCAGGCAGCAGCTGCCCCATCCGTGCCCACCAGCAAGAACGGTGCAGCCATCGCCTCCTATGCCCAGAAGTTCATCGGGGCCCCCTATGTATCGGGTGGCACCACTCCGAGCGGCTGGGATTGCTCTGGATTCGTCATGTATGTCTTCTCCCAGTTCGGCATTAATCTGCCGCGCACCTCGGGCGCCCAGGCCGGTGTCGGAACCGCCGTTCCGAGCCTCGCCGAGGCCCAGCCGGGCGACATCATCGCGAATGCCAACCATGCCGCCATCTATATTGGCAATGGCATGATCGTCAACGCGTTGAACCCGGCGCAGGGTACGCAGGTCACCAATCTCTCAGCATTCGGTGGTGCTGCCTACAGCATCCGTCGAGTTCTGTGACCTCTCTTGATATACGGTGAAGGGCCGCGCATCCGTTCTTGGGTGTGCGGCCCTTCACATTCCGGCGTGTATACCGCAGCACCTCTTGCGTGAAAAGGGTCCGTGAGATGACCGGCGCTGTCCCCTTTTACGCAAGAGGTCGCGCATAGGTCACGCACAGACCCTGCACGGATCGCGCATGGAGCGATGGCCCCCTGACGTAAAAGGAGCCAATACTAGGGGGTTATTTGTCTCCTTTTACGGCTCTTACATGCTTAAAGGGAAGAGCCCCTTCTACACAGGAGTATGCGGAGCTGGCGGATGGCGACCCGATATTGGGCGATCTGCGGGCGCATGGCATATCGACAGGCGTATCGATTTGTGTGGATTTCACCGCCGAAACGCGCGCGCATGCGGCGGCACGGTATTCTAGATACCAGTACTTGTTTCATTGCTGGTCAAGGAGGTCCCTCATATGAACGACAACACAATCCTCGTCGGAGTAGACGGTTCACACGCGAGCTACAAGGCGACATGGTGGGCCGCGAACTATGCCAAGCACATGGGACTTTCCTTGCAGATTGTCTGCGCATACTCGCTGCCGAGCTATGCCGCCGTCTCGTTCGACGCCACATACACGTCGATGGGCGACGACAACGCCGCGCACAACGATGCACAGGAGATTCTGTCGAAGGCCAAGGCAATCGCCGATGAGCAGGGCGTGGATGCGCAGACGCTCATCGTGACGGGCGACCCGTCGTCGGTGTTCGTCGAACTGTCGCGCAACTACAATCTGATCGTCATCGGCAACCGCGGCAAGGGAGGACTGGCGGAGCGTCTGCTCGGCACGACGAGCTCGAGCCTGCCGGCATACGCATACTGCCCGATCGTCGTCGTGCCGTACACCGACGACAAAGATAATCTGCTGCATCTCAACAATGTGATCACCAAGGTGGCCGTTGGGTCCGATGACACGAAGTGGGGCCTGCGCGCACTGCAGATCGCCGCGGATTTCGCCGCGAGCTGGGGCGCCGAGCTGGACGTGATCACCGTGGTGCCGGGCACCACCAATCTCGACGATCCTGCGGAGAAGCAGAAGTTCGAAGATGTGCTCGACGCGCGGCTGGAATCCATCCGCACGACACACCCCGACCTCAAGATTCGCAAATCGATTGTGTCCGGCCGTGCAGTGGAGACGCTCACCAAGGCCAGTCATACGCACGACATCGTGGTGGTCGGTTCCTGCGGCCGTGGAGGTCTCACCGGTCTGCTGCTCAACTCCACCAGCCAGGGGTTGCTCCAGCATTCGGCGTCGCCGGTCTACGTGGTGCCGCGCAAGTTCGTGGAGGCGGAGGAACAGCGTGTGAAGACGGGCACCGCATCGGGAACCGAGGCCGCCGAAGTGACGTCGCTCGAGGAATTCGTGCGCGAGGTACCGGTTGAGCGCGCCAGCGAGGAAACCGAACGCCAGATCGAGATCGACATCGACCCGAAGGCGCACGAGTACCGGTAGAACGATAACGAACAGTAGTCGGGTGGTCTCCCGATAACGAAAAGCCGCCGTGGGCAATGCAATCGATGCATTGCCCACGGCGGCTCTCCATTTGCGCCGCGTTCGGTCAGCTGCGCACCTCGATGTCCATGCGCACCGGTGTGACCTGCTCATAGGTGTGCTTGACGGTGCATCCCTTGTCGACGTGAGCGCGCACACGCCTCTTGAGCTTCTCGATGTCCTCCGAGGAGAGGCTCGCGTCGGTGGCGTCAATCATGAGCGTCTCGTTGAAGTTGATGTACGAGTCGTTGTCGGCGTCATAGGTGCCGTCGACGACGATCTTGGCGCCCTTGCCCTCGCCGAGCGTGCTTTCGATGGCGAAGTTGCTGGACAGCGCTGCGCAGCCCGCCAATGCGATCTTCATGAGATCGCCGGGCGTGAACTGGCCGCGGCCCTTGCCGAACTTGATGTGGGCGCCGTCATCGGAGAATGCGTCCCACGAGCCGTCCTTGTTGCGCTCGACCCAAATACGCTTGCTCATACGTGCCTTCTTTCCACAGGGATATTGTCTCGCTTATTCCAACCACATTGTAGGCGGGTATATGCCCGCCATACCGGCGCTGGTTCGCTCGCAGCGTCGGTATGGGGTGGTATAGGTCATGCTTTGCGATTACGATTGCATGCCATGCCATTGACTCAGGAGCAACTGCAAGCTATTCGCACCCAGATTCCGCCGCGCCCCGACACCGACATCCCGATGCCGTATGAGGGCCTGCTGCGCAAGATTCTCATGGAAGGCAATCTCAAGAACGACCGCACCGGCACAGGTACGATCTCGCTGTTCGGCCAGCAGATGCGTTTCGATCTGGCGAAGGGGTTCCCGCTGCTCACCACGAAGCGCGTGTTCTTCAAGGGCATCGCCTATGAACTGCTGTGGTTCCTGAAGGGCTCGAGCAATGTGCACTGGCTGCAGGAGCACAATGTGCACATCTGGGACGAGTGGGCCGACGAGAACGGCGACCTCGGCCCGGTCTACGGCGTGCAGTGGCGTAGCTGGCCCGCCCCCACCGCAGACGATCCCGACCGCACGATCGACCAGATCTCCAATGTGCTTGAGCTCATCAAACACAACCCGGATTCGCGACGCATGGTGGTCACCGCGTGGAATCCGGCCGAAGTGGAGAACATGGCGTTGCCGCCGTGCCACGCGCTGTTCCAGTTCTACGTGGCCGATGGCAGACTCAGCTGCCAGCTGTACCAGCGTTCGTGCGACATGTTCCTCGGCGTGCCGTTCAACATCGCCAGCTATTCGCTGCTCACGATGATGATGGCACAGCAGGCCGGCTTGGAACCCGGTGAGTTCGTGTGGACCGGCGGCGACTGCCACATCTACGACAATCACGTGGAGCAGGTGCTTGAGCAGCTCTCGCGCGAACCCTACCCATACCCGAGGATGGAGATTCGCAAGGCCGATTCGCTGTTCGACTACCAGTATTCCGATTTCCATATTGCGGACTATCGATACCACCCCACCATCAAGGCGCCGATCGCGGTGTGAGGGTCACGGCCGATTCGATTGGCCGACATATGGAATTGCGGTGAAAAACCGCGAAAACGAAGCTGCAGGTCGTGCCTCGCCTATAGACTCGATTTACGTTTGAGACTTGTTCCAAGGAGTGAGAAATGGAGTCTGGAAGTAGCCGCAGTGGCTATCACGAACCCGTGCCCGGATCCGCCGGGCCAGAAGTCTTCGAGGATGACTGGGGAGATGATTTCCCCAAGACGTTCTCGGTGAATCTCATATGGGCGCAGGCAAACGACAAGGAAGGCCGTTCCGGTGCCATCGGGTATGAGGGTGAGATGCCTTGGCATCTGCCTGAGGACCTGAAGCGATTCAAGGAGCTCACCGTCTCCCATCCGGTGATCATGGGGCGCAAGACCTGGGAGGCGCTCAACGAGAAGTTCCGGCCGCTTCCGAACCGTGACAACATCGTGTTGTCACGTGACCGTGATTTCCGTGCGCCAGGTGCCACCGTGGTGGACAATCTGGAGGAGGCGCTCGACATGGCCCGTCAGGAGGCCATTCCCGACGATGGCCTCGACCGCAGCGAGATCTGGGTCATCGGCGGCTCCCAGCTGTTCAACCAGATGTTGCCAATGGCATCCAAAATCTACATGACGCAGATCGACGCCAAGGTGAATGCGGACGCCTACGCTCCGGACCTCACCGAGGCGCTCAACAACGGGTCATGGAGACTCGTGGAGAATTCGGGCTGGCTCACGCCGAAGAAGCCCGAAGGCATCGATCGCTACCGTTACCTGACGTTCGAACGCAATACCGGCGACGAACAACCCGACGAGGAATAACCACACCAGAACACATGCGAGGGGAAAGAGACGAATGGGCACGAAACCGCAGCCATGCACGGTGATGACCGTGTGCACCGGCAACATCTGCAGATCTCCGATGGCCGAGATTATTCTGCGCCACGAATTCGAGGAGCGCGGGCTTGGCGATCGGGTGCGCGTGGAATCCAGCGGTGTGAGCAGCGAGGAGCACGGCAACCCGATCGATCGCCGCGCCGTGAAGGTGCTGCGTGAGCATGGGTACGACATTCCGCCCGAACATTTCGCGCATCGCATCACCCCGAACGAGATCGCCGAGACGAACCTGTTCCTGCCCATGACTGCCTCGCATATGGGCGCGCTCATGCATATGCTGCCGTTGAGCAAGCGCTCGCATGTGTTCATGTATCGCAGTTTTGACCCGAACCTGCCGGACCCGCAGCCGGGACGTGAAAGCGACATCGATCTCGTCGACCCATGGTATGGGGGCCAGCGTGACTTCGAGATCGCCATCGACCAGATCGAGGAGGTCGCCCCATACATCGTCGACTATGTGGAGAAGCAGCTCGAGGCGCAGGACGCGACGAAGTAGGTTTGACTGGCGTTTATTGCGCACGGCATGGTCTGTATGATCTATGGAAAGGGCTCCGTTCCTGATGGAACGGAGCCCTTTCGCGTGCAGGATGGAATGCGTCAGTCGGTCTGCTTCCAGGTCTCCACGTCGATGTGGTGATCTGGGTTCGCCTGCCATGCGTTCCATGCGGATTCGACGATGTCTTCGACGTCGTACTTGGCATGCCAGCCCATCTCGGTGTTGATGCGCTCAGGGGAGCCGATCAGATGAGGCGGATCGCCGGCACGACGGCCCATGACGGTCTCCTTGAACGGCAGGCCGGTGACCTTCTTCACCTCGTCCACGATCTGACGCACCGAGGTGCCCTCGCCAGTGCCCACATTGAACACATCGTACTTGCGCTCGTCACGATCGAGGTACTTCAATGCGGCGATGTGCGCATCGGCGAGATCGGAGACGTGAATGTAGTCGCGCACGCAGGTGCCGTCCGGAGTCGGGTAGTCGTCGCCGAAGATCGCCGGCGCCTTGCCCTGCTTGAGACGGTCGAAGAGCATCGGGATGAGGTTCAGGATGGCCGGGTCCTCGAGCTGGACGGGGCCGCAGCCGGCGACATTGAAGTAGCGCAGTCCGCAGAACCGAATGCCGTACGGCTGCTCACAGGCACGCGCCATCCATTCGCCGAACAGCTTGGTCTGGCCGTATGGGTTGATCGGAACCATCGGTTCGACGTCTTCGGGCACCACATCGACCGGCGGCACGCCGTAAGTGGCGGCGGACGAGGAGAAGACGAGCTTCTTCACGCCGGCTCCCTTCATGCCTTCGAGCACATTGAGCATACCGTTGATGTTCTGCTGGTAATACCACAGCGGCTTCTCCACGGATTCGCCGACCTGCTTGCGGGCTGCGAAGTGGATGACTGAGTCCACATTCTCGGCCTCCATGATCTCGGCAAGACGTTCGCCGGCTCCCGGTGCCGCGATGTCCATGCCGTAAAGGCGTGCGTTGCCGATGCGATCCGGCTTGCCGTAGCTCAGGTCGTCGACTACGACGACGTCTTCGCCGGCCTCGTGCAGTGCATGGACGACATGCGCGCCGATGTAGCCGCAGCCGCCTGTGACAAGAACAGTCATGTTAAGCCTTTCCTTACAGCTGGTATGAACAAAGGAATGATAGAAATGTATTCGCAATGTTCATATATGTGCGTTTATAGTGTAACACCCGAACACTATCGAACACAAATCCGTCGTCGGTGTGTCGCTTGGCGAGCATGCCGGTTTCTGTTCGACTGTCGCGGAAAGGCAGCGCCCGCCGCCTTCCAGTCTAGAGGCCCTCCTGACGAATGTCGCCCGGCATAACGCATTATGGCGATATTCGCGCGCGATGGAGTGCGGTGGAACGGTGGGCGGTTTTGCCTGGGCGTGCGCTTGCTGGCCATTTCTCGACTGTGTCAGGGTAGACTGAGCCGTATGACTGAGCAAAACAGGAATCTGGAGGAATCCGGCAACGGTGGCGCGGCGAACAATCCGCTTCACGGGCGCAAGGTGCTTTCGTTCGTGCGGCGTTCCGCGCGTCTCGATGCACGATTGCAACGGGCGCTCGACACCTATGCCGATGAGTACATCCTCTCCGATATCGCGCTGGCGGAGGGGAGTCTCGACCCGCGCGAAGGGTTCGTGTTCTCCCGGGACTATGTGCAAGGGCAGTGGGGGAACGGCAATCTGCTGACCGTGGAGATCGGCAGTGGTCAAGGCGAGAATGTGGTGGCCGCGGCCGCGGAGCATCCCGAGCGCAATTTCCTGGCGCTCGAGGTGTATGACCCTGGCGTCGCGCACACCGTGCTGCTGGCGGGCAAGCGTGGATTGCGGAATCTGCGGGTGGCTCAGATCAACGCGCCTGAGTTGTTCGCGGTGATGGAGCCCGGTGTGCTTGACGAGGTGTGGACGTTCTTCCCTGACCCATGGCCGAAGATGCGGCATCACAAGCGCAGGATCGTGCAGCCCGAGCTTGCGCGCGACGTGCATGCGTCGCTTGGCGTCGACGGGGTGTGGCGCATCGCCACCGACATCGAGGACTATGCGTTGCATGTGCATGAGGTGATGGATGCACGGCGGGATTTCGAGAATCTCGGCACGCTGACGGTGAGCCTGCCCGTCGAGCATGTGGGCAAGGGCAATGCCGAATCGGCCGCCGCGCTTCCCCATGCCGATTTCATGGAGTCGGAGCGTTTCGATGGCCGTGTGCTCACGAATTTCGAAAAGAAGGGACTGGCCGCGGGGCGCGTGATCCACGATTTCGCATACCGTGCCGTGTGAGGTGTCTGATTGCTCGTGCGTCCTGCCGACTTTCGGGGCTGCGGGACGCCATGCAAGGCCGACACGCCGAATTTGCGCTATGAATGGATTCGTGTACTATTAATCGAGTTGTCGAAAGCCCCCTTCGTCTAACGGTTAGGACACCAGACTTTCAATCTGACAACGAGAGTTCGACTCTCTCAGGGGGTACAAAGTAAAAGCCTTGGAGTTTCAACGATTCCAAGGCTTTTTATTATCCGGTACCAACCCAGTAACAGCACGCCGAAGAAAAACAGGCATATAGGTCATTTTGTGTTGATTTAGACTCCTAGTCGGTGGTGTTGGGGTAGCGGGTGTTGGTGTGGAATTCGTTCCAGTCGATGCCGGTGCCGAGGGTGGGTTGGCTGGTTGGTTCGTTGTCG
>Ga0209694_1000417_pt1 | contig 71596 bp, 62 predicted proteins | sample GluameincwithD2O_FD_187499 | JGI IMG/M metagenome (GOLD analysis project Ga0209694, IMG submission 187499) | Mouse cecum microbial communities from Vienna, Austria - Glucosamine amended microcosms incubated with D2O (SPAdes) (version 2) | ecosystem: Host-associated > Mammals > Digestive system >... | reverse complement strand
GAAGCCCTCGGGAAGGCAGTTCGCTTGTTCCACTACGTTCCACAAGCGAACTGCCTTCCCGGGAAAACAAACTACATTATGAAATTGGGACAGACACAAAATTTCGGACACTCCCTTAAAAAGGAACTTCTCTCAGGAGAACTCGTTCCCGTTTTAAAAGGTTGGAGAAGAAAACCGTGGATTCGAAACTTGGTCTCCCGCAAAGACAATTCAGAGTGGCCAGAACTTCAAACATTCATCAAATGGTTCAAAGCCAATGAAGCAGGAGAAGCTAGGAGAAGATGGACAAGCATTTATCGGGAACTATCTGTCCCTAGGGAAGCCTATTCCTTTGATCTGCATCAAGATATTTCTTAAACTATTTTCGCAGACTCCATAGGTCTACAGCACTTCCGACCATTTTACAAATTCTCTTTTTTCTAAAGAGAAAACGATTACCATCCTCTTTAATTCGAAACAGTCTTCCGTCGAACCGTATCCTCGTTCCACCATTTGGAATTCTGCTTCTCTCAGCTTTTTCTCTGCACTTTCACCTTTCTGAACTAATTTGAACTCAAATACCCAGTGACGCAGACCAGCCTTGACCTCTAAGTCACTGCGGCCTTTGTGATTGTGTACCTCAGTTTTTGCACGCAGTCCAGCCCCCGCAAAGTAAATCTGAATAAATGATTGAAGAGTAGATTCTTTAAAATCTTTATAAGCTCGATAGTCAATTCCTCGTAGGAAGTGATTCAAATTTTGATAGATTGACTCGCCGTTCCCAGTGGCTAAAAGATGAGCAATCTCTCCTGCTCCAACTTGTTCTACTGTCCTTCCTCTCAATATTTGCTCGAGGTAAAGCTGAGCCATGGCTGTTCTTACCTCAAGGTTTGGATAGTCAACGTAGGCAGTAGTTCCTTGAATTCTTTTGATCGTCAGATAGCCTGTTTGCGTCAAAAGGCCCACATCCGACAAACTTTCAACATCCGCCGAACCACTCAAGGCATTTAGCGAAATAGACTTTTCGTTACCGTAATCTTCAGGTGCTCTAAGCGCATGGGAACGAAGATATTTAACGATGACAATAGGCTTGCCGCCGCTTTCGAACCAATAATCCTTCAAACCTCGTTCCGGAGCAGAGAAAAAATGCAGCAATGACCATGGAGCAAATACTTTTTGTTTTGCCGTTTCCTCAAAACAAAAACCATCGTAGTGCACCGTCAATTTTTTAAAAAGCTTTTCTTTCTCAAATCCCAACTTCTCAGAAGCGCACGAGAGGTACTCAGAAAAAAAGTCTTGTACCTCTTTATGCGTATAACCTAGCAACGAACCATACGCCGGTGACAACGAAATATCCGATAAATTATTTAATCCGGAAAATATACTTGTCTTATTGAATTTCGTAATACCGGTGATGAATAAAAAACGTAAAGCCGCATCGTTGGCCTTAATAACCGAATAGAACTCAGAAAGTTTTTGCCGTACCTCCTCAAACAACTTAAGATTATCCAAGCACGCCGTTAACGGTGCGTCATATTCGTCAATTAACAGCACTAAGGATGCAATAGGCAACGTCTTCAACCAATTAGAGATCTGAGTAGAACAAAGAAGAGTTTTACTTTCTTTATACGAAAATCCTATTGATGAAAAATTTCCTATTAATAGAGAATCTAATTGAATACTAAATTCTTGAATAGAAGAAAAATTTTTTATCTCAGAAAAATCCAACCGGACGACTTGATATTTCTTTTCATCTTTCCAAAGACTTTCAATTTTTAGACCGTGGAAGTCTCTTAGACCATACTTAAATAAGGATTCGAACGTAGAAATTAATAAGGATTTGCCAAATCGTCTCGGGCGAGCAAGAAAAAAATTTCCAATTTGGCTTGCCAAGTCATAAACCTTATCGGTTTTGTCAACATAGATCTGTCCCACCGCTCTTAACTTCTCGAATGAGGATGTGCCAAGAGGCAAACTTTTCATCAGGTTAGTGTTCATGTAGGTCCCTTATCTTTCATTCCTATTATAAAAGCCCGGGGTAAGGCATATAGAGAAAAATTGAGAGGAACAATCACCGTTGCTCCACACAAAGATTACAACCTGACGTTCAAAAAAATTAATTTATATCGTCGCAATTGGCGGTTTAACGTGCAACGCTCTGCTGATTCGAAAAATAGTCTCAAATGTGGGACGACCATCAGGACTCAAAGCCTTGTAAAGGCATTGGCGAGTCAAGCCTGTTTCTTTGGCAAGAACTGTCATTCCCTTAGCTTTAGCCAGCTCATAAAGACATCTTCTTACCAGAGAGCCATCACCGGGATCTTCTTGAATACAAGCCATATAAAAGGCATCCGGATCCGTTTCTCGATTGATAAGATAATCTTGAATATCGAACTCTTTACCAAGTTTGGTTGTCATTACTGTTCCTTAGTCAAATTTCTCAGGAAGATTTTTAGCAAGTTTCTTTGCCAGATCAATATCCCTTTTTGAGTTTTTTATTGCCTCCGCACAAAAGAATAACCACGACATTCATCTGAACAGTGTAATAAATGCGGTAGCCACATCCAAAATCAATTTTTGTTTCAGAAACTCCTTCTCCAACAGATCTTGTGTGACCAAAGTGTCCTTGAGTCATTGCCAATTACCGAGCCACTATTCGTCGAACTACCTCAAAGTCTTTCTCTTTAAAGCTGTTGAGCCATTTTTCAAATTTTTCCGTTGGGATTACCCGATATACCGTAGGAATTTCTTTCATAACTCAAACCTCACAGCTCTAATGTAAACGAACGTTTACAGCAAAGCAAAAGAAAGGAGAAGCTATTTATTAATAAGATATTTAAGAAAGTTTGGAATCAAGGCCCAGATTTCTTTGTAGATAGTTGCTATAAAAATTAATTATGCCTTCTCGGGCTTTTAAAAGAACTATGGTTTGCACTTCCAATATAGTTAAGGAGGTTTACCTTCGACCGTCTTTGCAGATATCATTTCCTTGTCCTCGCTCCAACATAAGATGAAAACAAAGAATCCTATGGAGAAAGAAGAAAAAGTAATTAAGCCAATGACCTTTGGATCAACGCATACGTTTTTGAGACAGTGCTCCTCAAGCTGGAAACTAAAAGCGGTTTCCTTAGCCTTCTCTTTGCTGGTGAGCGGTTCAACAGTCTGCGCTTCAGATTGGACAGTCAAAGCTCAGACGGTAGGTGAATCCGAGACCATCATAGACACTATCGCCGCTACACTGGACCACCTCAGAGATACCTTTCCTTTTGAGAGATTCCTTCTTGAATATTCAGACAATAAAAACTTCAAAGACTCTTTTTCCGTTCAAAAAGGTTTGTTATTCATAACGGATGCTTTAACGTTCGCTGAACTCTCTCAAAAATACGGGACCTGGGCCTTTGCGGCCATGAAACATCCTCTGGCAAAAGATGCCGAGCATTCTTCAGGAGCCGTATTTATTGCAAAAGCGGATAGAAAGGACATTTCAAGCCTCAAAGACTTAGAAGGCTCATCGGTGATAGCCACCGAACCGGGATTTTCGCCTTCTTATCCAATGGCTATTCGAGAATTGGGAAGAGTCTTCGGCGATAGGCAAATTTTTCAATCAACCAAGCTCATTGCTTCGCCGGTTGAACAAGTCGTCCACGAAATTCTCGCCGGAAAAGCCGATGTCGGCATTATTGATTCTTGTCTGCTTGAAGGAATGGTTGAGCGAGGCAATATTCCTAAAAATTCAATCAAAGTCATCGGCACCAAAGGCAGTTCCGACCTCAAATGCTTTCATTCAACTGATCTTTATCCAGGTTGGGTATTTGCGGTGGCTTATCCCAGAAACAAGATGGATGTTTCTGAGATTCAAGGCATTGCCAATATGGTTGAGGCTTTGAAAAGTGTTCCTCAACTCAATACGACAATGGAGTGGACGACACCAACGGACAACGCCGAAATTCTGGAGCTCAAGAACAGCCTGGACAAAATTAAGACCAGACAAAAAACGTTCATGTCTTTCATTGAGGAATACAAATATTTGATTTGGTCCTTTTTTATTCTTCTTCTCGGAGTCTTGAGTCACAGCCTTTATGCAGAGTGGCTAGTGCGCAGAAGAACCAGAGAATTGCGGCAAACCATCCAAGAAAAGGAAGAGCTGGAAAAAACAGTGTCTGAGGAACGAGAAAAGATGGCCCATTTAGAAAAAATGGGAATTGTCTCCCAAATGTCTTCTTTGATTGCTCATGAACTCCAGCAGCCTTTGAATGCCATCGTCAATTACGCCCGGGGATTACGAGTACTTCAAGAAAAAGGCCGTCTGAGCGATGACAAATTCCAGACAGCAGTAAGTGAAATAAGCGATCAAGGCTTGCAAGCGGCGGCTATTGTCAACAAAGTTAGGAATTATTCAAAACATCCCGAGACAAAGAAGGTCAGCATTAATCTGTTAGATTTCTTGCGTCAAACCGCTGAGAAATTCTGCCGAGTCCGTAACTGCTCCATCCCGATTGATATTTCAGGAAGTCCCAACGTGATAGTTCAAGCGGATTTACTTGAACTTGAGCTGTTAGTCGTAAACCTTCTCAAAAACAGCTGTGAGGCCATTGAAGAGTCCGACAGTAAAAACTCAAAAATTTCTATTAACGTTAGTGAAAAAGACGATAGAGCTTTGGTCCACTTCAGCGACTCTGCGTTACCTATCGACAAAGAAGCATTAGACAATCTATTCACGCCCGGCATTACACACAAAAAGAACGGGCTCGGACTGGGTCTGAGCCTTTGTCAAAAAATTGCGGAAGCTCACGGCGGCAGCTTGACTGCCACCCAGGATACTCAAAACAAACTTATCTTTACGCTTGAACTTCCTCAAGATAAAAGGAATTCATCATGACAGTTATTCTTGAACCAACAGAAAGACGAATTCTTCAAAATCCATTAGAAAATCCCGAAATCCTTATAAGAATCGTGGATGACAATACAGCGACTTGCAAATCTCTAGAGTTTTTTCTGGAAGCCTTGGGTTACCAAGTAAAAATATGGAACGACCCGGAGCAATTCCTCAAAGAATATAAGGAGGATAAAGAGGACGGCTGTCTGCTTTTGGACATCCGAATGCCAAAGATAAGCGGTATCGAACTTCATGATATTTTGATCAAAGAAAAATTCCGGCTTCCCATCATTTTCTTAACCGGGCACGGAGATGTGGAAATGGCAGTAGATTCGGTTAAGAAAGGAGCTTTCAATTTTCTTTTGAAACCTTCCAATGAGAAAAAACTCACGGAGACCATTGAAGCCGCGGTTCAATTCAGCCTAGAAACTCATTTGAAAGAAAACAAAAAGATCATTTTCCAAGAGGTCTTTGATTCACTCACACCTCGAGAAAAAGAAGTAGTTAGGTTGGTGGCGAGAGGAAAGCTCAACAAGATTATTGCTTCCGACCTAAATATTTCAGAAAAGACCGTCCAGCAGCACAGAAGCGTGGCTTGTCACAAATTAGCTGTCAGAAGCGTCCCTGAATTAGTAGACTTCTTAAAAGTAATAGATAACTAGAAAACAAAAATGTCTAAAACAATAATCAGCCGAAGGCACTTGTGCTTCCTCTTTCTCAGCTCTCTTCTCTTGCCTTCCTTCACGAAGGCCTCTTCGACCACGACTTATGAAACCGATATTGTGGTAATCGGCTCTGGCGCCGCCGGCTTAGCGGCAGCCCTCACTGCTGCCGAATTCGGAAAAAGCGTCATTATCTTAGAAAAAATGCCGATCATCGGCGGCAACAGCCTTTTATCAACCGGTCTTATCAATGCACCTGATCCTGAGCGACAAAAACAACTAGGCATTGACGATTCCAAGGAACTGTTTTTCCAGCAAACCTATGAGGCAGGTCATAGGAAAGGCAATACCGAATTAATCAAAGTCATGGTGGATAATTCGCTTTCCACCGTGCAATGGTTGGAAAAATACGGCATTCACTTCAAAGACGAAGTCATTCAAATTTACGGAGGAATTTGGCCTCGAGGCCATAATCCTAAAGTGTCTCACGGCCGAGGATATGTCAATTTCTTATCGAAAGCATGCAAAGAAAAAGGCATCCCAATTAAAACCAACACTCAGGCGGCAGGTTTCATTACGGAATCTCGAGACGGTAAGAAAACTATCACCGGCGTTAGAGCCGTTCTTAATAACGCTCCAATTGAATTTAAGGCCAATAGCGGAGTCATCATTGCAACGGGCGGATTTACGGCAAACCAAAAGCTGTGCTCTCAGCTGGATCCAAGGCTTAAAAACATGAAGTTCACCGGCTCCCCCTGTGCAACCGGAGATATCTTTAAAGCAGTGGAAGAAGTCGGAGGACAACTTAAAGACCTCGAGGAAATCCAATGCAACCTCGGTCCGGTTCAAAAATTCAGCCATCGCTCGGGCTATCACACCGATGTAAAAAGACACATCCTTGTTAACAACGAGGGGAAGCGCTTTGTGGCTGAAGACGGGCTGCGAGATGTCTTACGTGACGCCGTTCTGTCCCAGCCCGAAGGAGAAGTATTCATTTTGGTAGACAGTGATGGATTCCAAGACCTCAGCTCGCGGTTTCAGCAGAACGGTGCGGCCAGTGAATCTCTCGGTTACGGCTGGAAAGCCAACTCGGTTAAAGAGTTAGCAGAAAAAATGAAGGTTTCTCCAGCTAATCTTGAGGAGGCACTGTCCCAATACAATGCGGCCGTGGACAGCAAGAAAGATGTGTTCGGGCGAGAGGCCTGGATGTTGGTCAAAAAAATTGAAAAACCTCCTTTTTATGCAACAAAAGCTCGGATGGCTATCCACTACACAATGGGAGGAATTGTCATTGACACACAAGCGAGAGTGCTGGATAAAGACAGTCAGCCGATTGAACATCTTTATGCCGCCGGTGAAGCTACGACAGGTGTTCACGGTACTAACCGCGTTGGAGGGAACGGCATTCTAGATGCCTTCGTATTTGGAAGAATCGCGGGAGAATCGGCTGCAACCCACAAATAGCCCCACTAATATCCGATAATCTTCGGATATGTAAGAAGATGCGACTGTTCTAAAGTTTGCTTACCGGTTTCATACGAAGCTGCATTTCTTTGGAGAATGTTAATGATCGTCAGAACAGTCCTTTCTTTATCCGTCTCTTTAGCACTAGCAATGTCTGCAAACGCAGCGCTCAAGGACGGTACATATTCCGCAGAGGCCTTAGGCCATAATTCCCCGATGACCGTCAAAGTCACCATCAAAGGCGGAAAAATCGCTGGCGTTGACAGCGCAGCCAACATGGAAACTCGAGGGGTCGGTCAATTTGCCTTAGATAAACTGGGCAAAGAAATTGTTCAGAAACAGTCTATCGGTGTTGACAACGTCACAGGCGCCACAGTTTCCAGCTTTGCACTTAAGGGTGCCGTGAAGAAAGCTCTTCAGCAAGCCGGCGCAACACCTGATGAACTGAAAGTCTTCTCGAAGAAGACAGATGCCGTCCCAACAACTCCGCTTACCGTTAAAGCCAGCGTTGCAATCATCGGCGGAGGCGGAACCGGCCTTGCCGCAGCAGTCTCTGCTCTTGAAAACGGAGCCAAAAAGGTTGTCATCCTTGAAAAACTAGGCTATCTCGGCGGTTCCACTCAGGTTTCCGGCGGCGCTTTGAATGCCGTTGATGATAAGAGACAGAAAGCACAAGGCATTAAAGACTCCATCCAAACACACTATGACAGCACTATGAAAGGCGGTCACAATGTCGGCGAACCGGCATTAGTCCACTATTTAACCGACAACGCCTATCCGACTGTTGAATGGATGGAAAAACAAGGCGTCAGATTCAAAGACAAGATTGGTGCTGCTACCGGTTCTTTAGGACAGCGTTCACACTATGGTGTTGAAGGATCCGGCTGGGCCTACACACACATCTTTGAAAACGTTCTCAAGAAATACGGCGACCGCGTTGAAATCTTTACCGATACACCGGCTACACAAATCTTAGTCAAAGACGGAAAGGTCATTGGTGTTAAAGGCTTGAGAAAAGGCAAACAGCCAGTTACCGTAGATGCTCCAAGTGTTGTTTCAGCAACCGGCGGATTCGGAGCTAACGTCGAATATCGTCAGAAGGTCAATACCGGAGTTTGGAAACATGTCACTTTAGATAAGAGCATCGGAACTACAAACATCAACAAAGCCGCTCAAGGCGACGGTCTCATTCTTGCAGAAAAAGCAGGTGCCGATGTTATCGGTTTGTCTGACATTCAGCTGCATCCGGCAGGTACACCGGGTACAGGCTTGATGCAAGACATCATTACCGACGGCAGAAACAGACTCTTCATCAATACAAACGGCGATCGTTTTGTCTCTGAAGGAGCTCCTCGCGATACATTGTGCAATGCAATTTTTGCACAGCCCGGCAAGACCTACTGGTTGGTGATGAACAAACTTCGGTTACCTGATGAATCAAAGACAAACAGCTTCGGTGTTTCTATGACAGACATGCTCAAGCTTGGCCGAGTTCAAAAAGCAGCGAATCTTGAAGAACTCGCAAAACTCATGAACGTTCCTTATGAACACCTCAAGGCCAGCGTTGACGAATACAACAAGGCAATTGAAAACAAAGGCAAACCGGACAAGTACGGATTTATCGCCACCAATACCGATGATGCCAAGATGGTTGAAGGTCCGTGGTATGCCTGCAAGAAAGTTCCGACCGTTCACCATACAATGGGCGGCGTTCACATCAATACGAAAGCCCAAGTTCTTGGCAAAGACGGCAAACCGGTACACGGTTTATATGCAGCCGGTGAAGTTACAGGCGGCATCCACGGCGCAAACCGCTTAGGCGGAAACGCGATTGCTGACGTATTCACATTCGGACGTCAAGCCGGAGCTTCAGCAGCTAAGAATCTCTAATCATTTATTTCTCTTAACCTTTTAGTCAACTTTGACGGCGTCTTTTGAAGGCGCCGTTTTTTACTTAATGCTTCTGCGTAGTTGAGCACCATATTGGGAAGACTAGGCTTAACAAGAAGCGATTTGGCGTAAAGAACTAAAGGACTTACAGAAAAAATTCGGTTTGTGAGGAAAGGCTGTCCGGTCTTTTGGAAAGTCCTTTTGATGAAGAGAGCTCGCATTATCCACTGAACTGCAATAAAACCTCAGAAAATAAGATTAAAAAAGCACGAAAGTCGCGATGAGATTTTGAACTGAGAATGGTTCCTTTTTATTTTTAAGAAAAGTTATAGATTTTTCAAGAAATTTTCTTTTATAAAAGAAAATTTAGCAAAATATCAATTAAAATTCTTTTATAAAAGATTTTTTTGGAGGATTGAATGATTGATAGACCGCTATATCTTCAAAGAATTCTTAGCTTTCAAAACTCAGGTTTAATTAAAGTTATTACCGGAATGCGGCGTTCTGGCAAAAGCTCCCTGCTCCTCCTATATAGAGATTGGCTTAGAAATCAAGGAATAGCTAAGGAAGAAATTGTTTACATCAACTTCGAATCGTTATCCAATGAAGAATGGACAGATTACAAAAAACTGTATGAAGCCATCACTGCAATCTCTAAAGAACGAAAAAGAAAAATTTTTCTTTTATTGGATGAAATCCAGAACGTGCACAGCTGGGAGAAGGTGATCAACTCATTACGTATAGACATTGACTGTGATATCACCATTACCGGCTCAAATGCCAAACTGCTTTCCGGAGAGTTGGCCACTCATCTAGCAGGCCGATATATCGAGATTCAAGTCTATCCTCTGAGCTTTGAGGAATATCTTAACTTTAGAAACGCTCGTAGCGAACAAGGAAAAGTTCCAGAATACTTTGAAGAATTCCTTAAACTTGGAGGAATGCCCGGTCTGCATGAAATCCACGGAAGTTCAACAGCCAAGTATCAGTACTTATCTGATATCTTTGATTCCGTTCTTCTCAAAGATGTGATCACGCGAAATAAAATCCGTGATACTGAACTTCTAAGGAGAATCATCATCTTCCTGATGGACAATATCGGCAGCTCTTTCTCGGCTCAAACAGTATCAAATTTTTTGAAAAATCAAGGCAGAAGACTCTCTACTGAGACTGTGTACAACTATCTTGACTTTCTAGAAAATGCCTTAATCATTGAGAGAGCCAGACGCTTCGACTTAAAAGGGAAAAATTATTTAGCCACCCAAGAAAAAATCTTTGTTACCGATGTAGGCATTAGAAATGCCGTTTTAGGTTACAAACCAAAGGATATAGCCGGCATTTTGGAGAATGTTGTTTTCCTCAATCTCCGTCAAAAAGGCTTTTCTGTTTCTGTCGGCACTTTGGGCAAGCAAGAAATTGACTTTGTAGGAGAAAAAGACGGCAGAAAGCAGTACATTCAAGTGACCTATCAGTTAACACCAGACAATTATGAAAGAGAGGTAGCTCCATTAAAAGACATTAAGGACAACTACCCCAAGATTCTTTTGACAATGTCCCCGGACCTTACCGGAGATGAAGAAGGAATTCAAATTCAATATGTTCCCGACTTTCTTCTGTCCGGACCTAAAAGCTAGAAAACCCGCGTACTCTTTAGGTCCTACTATTGCTTCAGAACAATCAGAAATGGAACCTACCGAGAAGGGTGAATCGAACTCTGATAAAGAGGCTTTCTGACAATGGATTGCCTCCTATTGTGTGAAGGTGTTTTTCCTCGGTCAGGCCTTCTTGGTGGTCTATTAATTTACGGACTCGCATAAAAATAAGACAACGGAACGGAAATCAAAACCCGACGGTAGAACTATAGAGAGCAGAGTTTTTCGCTGGATTTTTCTGTATTAGCAACCAAAGTTTTTTGTCCTCAAAGTAATGAATGGCGCCATTCCAAAAAGTTGGCAAAAGTGACAACTTTTTGGAGTGAACTTTATAGATATTTGTTTTTAAATGAACTAATTATTCCCAAAAACTGGCAAAAATACCAGTTTTTAGGAATGGTGCATTTAAAAGCAATCTTTATTTATTTGCATATTAACAATACAGCTAAAAACTTTGATTGTTAAAAGAAGAAACAAGGAAATCACTCTATTCCGTAAAACCTACCGGGCTCTATGGAATTATTCCAATAAGGCTATATCTGTTCATGGAACCTTCACTACACTTATAGTCATGGACTTAACCACAATTCCCAAGACTAAAATCCGTAGACAACAAGATGCTTCCAGACGCTTTTCTGAGAAAATTGATGTTTTTTGCGGCTGCTATCCTTTGCAGCACTGTCTTGGTCTGTTCTGAAGCTCGCCCTTCTGACGCTGTAAGTAAACAGTATGTCAAAATAGGAGTGGTTCAACTAGAGGATCCTTTCTTCTATTTGGACTGTTTCGGCCCAACCATGGAATACCTTCGCAAAAAACACCCGGAAATTCGATTTTCCACTGAAGAAATTAATCTCAATATTTCACCCGAAGACTTAAACAAAAAGCCATTTGATTTTCTTATATCTCCCAGCGGTTTCTTTGCGGCTCATATGCTTCCAACGGGACTAAGACAAATCGTTACTCGGAAACCGGAGTTTTCTAAGAATCCATCACGTTCCGTCGGCTCTCTTTTTGTAACGACCAAAAACTTTCCAGGAAATGATGTCGGTTCTCTCTTGGGGAGAAAAGCGGTTTCCTATGAGAGTTCTGCTTTAGCCGGTTGGCTCAGCGGCCTTCATGAAATTACTTCCCATGGCTTCAACACAGAAAAGTTCTTTTCAGAGATTCTTTTTACCAATTACAGTTCCCCTGGACCATTGAGTTACTTGTTAAGCCACAAGGCGGATGTCGCTATTATTCCGACCTGCGAATTTGAACAATTGGCAAAGAATCGGCGCATTAATCCTGACAACTTCAAGTTAATAGGACTCAAACCAACGGATTTTGCATGTAAAACATCTACAGAGTTATTTCCGGACGTTGTCTTTTCGTCTTTCCCGAAGGCAGAGCCGGAGATAGTAAGAGCTCTCACGATCTCACTCCTTACAATGCCGAAAGAATTAACCAAATCAGATTGGAGCATTGCCAGTGACTTTCTTGGCGTTCAAAAACTGTTTGAAAATTTAAAACTGGGTCCTTACTCCGACAAGGAAGTCTCTCTGCTAGCCTTAGCGAAACGCTTTCAAAAAGAGCTGTTTCTGGTATTTCTGCTTATCTGCGGACTGCTTTTCCATATCATTCGTGTCAACCAATTGGTGTTCAAACGCACGGAAGAACTTCGCACTGCTATTTCCCAGCGTGATGCCATGTCAGAAATTGCCAAGAAACGGCTGAAAAGGTTAACGCAATTAGAGAAAAGAGGCATGGTCTCTCAAATATCTTCAGTTCTTGCTCATGAACTTAAACAACCCATTTCTTCAGTTGCCAACTACGCTAAAGGTCTCTCAAAATACCTAAGCAAGACCAATAATTCGGATGAGATCCTTCACGAGGCAGTCAGAGAAATAGACCGCGGGATCAGACGCGCCGGGGATATCGTCGAAAAAGTCAGAAGCTACAGCAAGTCCTCAAAAGATCAGCTCTCTGTTATTTCGCTCAAAGATTGCGCCCAAAAAGCAATTGATTCCATCAAGGCTTTTGCACCGAGTCAGCTTAAGATTTCCTCTAATCTCAATTCAAATCCGCAAATCGAAGCCGATCCTTTAGAAATTGAATTGCTCATATTCAATCTGCTTAAGAATGCCGCCGAAGCAGCAGAATCATTAGGTGAGAACGGAAGTATCATATGCGCCGTCGAAAATTCGGAGACTCGAGCAATCGTGTCGGTAAAGGACAACGGTCCTCGAATTTCCTCCGAGCAATTAGAAAAAATGAAATCTGCTCTCCAAGAATCCGTGAAACCGGACGGGCTTGGACTAGGACTCAGCATTATCCTGGCCATCGCTGAAAAATACCGAGCCAGAATCGATTTTGAACAGCTTGAACCTCAAGGCCTTCAGATCTTTATAACTTTTCCCAAGCAACAAAAATGAAAACCTATAAAAAGCTCACACCGTTAATACGTCTTATCGATGATGACGAGATGGTCCTGGGAAGCGAAAGCTTTCTGTTGAGAATGGAAGGCTGGCAAACAGCACAATATCTTTCTGCTGAAGAATTTCTCTCTAAAGATGACTCGGAAAGACCAGGATGCATCATTTTGGATATCCGTATGCCCGGACTCAACGGAATGGAACTTCAGTCATTAATGATGGAAAAGAATATTGATCTGCCGATCATATTCTTAACCGGCCACGGCGATATTGATATGGCGGTATCCGCCTTAAAGAAAGGAGCAGTAGATTTTTTAGTTAAGCCGGCTAATGACGAAAGACTTCAGGAAGCTGTCAAGAATGCAGTTGAGAAGAATATTCTTTCCCGACAAAAGAATATCGAGCATGACAATATGCTGGAACTATACGAACAATTGACAGAACGGGAAAAAGATATAGCTCCGATGGTTGCAAACGGAACAGCCAATAAAGTCATTGCCATTGACTTAGATATTTCTGAGAACTCCGTTAAGAAATACCGTTCTTCCATCTTAGAAAAACTTCAGGTTCGGACTATCGTTGAACTCACCGATTTTTTACGTCAAATCGGAAAGGATTCCGTGAAATGATTAGAAGAAAGTTCCTTTACGCATTAGGCGCAGTCTCTCCCTTCCTTCCCGCTTCTTCCTTTGCCTCTTTCTTCAATAGAACAGAAGAAGCAGGCATCGTCATTATCGGTGCCGGAGGAGCAGGACTGGCAGCGGCCGCCCGTGCCTCCGAACTTTATAAGGGAAAAATCATTGTTCTGGAAAAGCAGAGCAAAATCGGCGGCAACACCTTAATTAGCGGCGGCTACTTGGGAGTAGTTGATCCGAAAAGACAAACACCTCTTCAGATTATCGACAGTGAGGAAAAACACTTTCAAGACATTTACGTTAAAGGAGATTGTCGAGGAGATCCGGAACTTATCCGAACTCTGGTTAGAAATGCTCCGAGAATGTTGAAATGGATTGAGTCCCAAGGTGTCCAATTTCAGAATTCCGTCATTGAAATCTATGGCTCTCACTTTCCAAGATGTCATATCCCAAGCCTTCCCAACGGACTTGGCTACATCAATACGCTCAGTGAAAAAGCTATGGAACGAGGAGCGGAAATTAGAAAAAACTGTCAAGTAACCGCACTCATTCGCGACAAAAGCGGGAGACTCTCGGGACTGCAGTATCTTGACGCAAACAACAAACTGGTCACTCTTCGGGTCAAGAATGCCGTTATTCTTTCCGGAGGAGGATTCGGCTCTAATCCAGACCTTGTCACAAAATATGACCCACGCCTATCCCATCTAACCCATAACACGGGACCCGGTTCAACAGGAGAGCTTTTATTAGCAGCCGAGAAAGTCGGATGCGAACTCATCCAGATGGAAAACATCCAATGCCTGCCGGGCGTCCATCCGACAGGCAAAATACGAGTCAGATTTCATAATGATGTCTCCCGCTTCATCTTAGTCAATTCCGAAGGCAATCGATTTACTGATGAAGGCGCCAGACGAGATCTCCTTAAAGAAGCTGTGCTCGCGCAACCCGGAAAAATGTGTTTTTCCGTCATCGACAACGATGGTTTTGAATCCTATGACCTTCTGATGAGAAGGGATGCCATTCGAGGAATTGAAACAGGAGACGCCTTTAAAGGTGAAACTCTTGACGAGCTGGCTTTAAAAATGGGCGTTCCCGGGGAAAATCTAAAAAACGCAGTCAACGCCTACAATAAAGCTATTGAAGGCACCGTCAATCACCCGATTATCCAGCCGCCTTTCTGGGCGGCTCGAACCTCCATGTCAATTCATTACACCATGGGCGGCCTGAAAATCAATTCAAGGGCGCAATGTCTTGACGCGCAAGGAGAAGTTATTTCTGGTCTTTATGCGGCAGGAGAATGCACCGGAGGAATTCACGGAAACAATCGAATCGGCGGCAACGGCATTTGTGATGCATTAACTTATGGAATGATCGCAGCAGAATCAGCTGTTAGCACAAACTAATTCAAAAATCAATACCACATGAGGTGTCAACGGAAGAAAAGCTATTCTGTAGCATTCTCCTTAAGGTATCAAACCTTCCAAGGAGAAAACAAATGTCAAAATTATCACGCAGAAGTTTTTTAGGAAGCACCGCAGCCGGTCTTCTTACTTCAATTGCTTTGCCCTCTGCTGTTCATGCAGCTGACGCAGCCCCTCAGAAATGGGATCAGACCGCCGACCTTTTAGTTATCGGTGCAGGCGGTGCAGGCTTAGCCACAGCGGTATCCGCATCTCAAAACGGCGTCAAGAACATTCTTATTCTTGAAAAAATGCCGTTCGTAGGAGGCAATACTTCTATTTCCGGCGGCGGTTTCAACTCCGTAGACCCTGTTCGTCAGAAGAAACAGAATATTCAGGACAGCCCAGAACTGCATGCCAAACAAACTTTAGCCGGCGGCGACGGACGCGCCAATCCTGAACTCGTTAAGACCATGACAGCAAACTCCTATGAAGCCGTTAAGTGGCTTCAGGACATGGGCATGAAGTTCAAAGATGACGTTTATCAAATTTACGGCGGTCTTTATCCACGCTGCCACGCTCCTTTCGGTTCTTTAGGCAGTGACTACATCAAAGTTCTCAAACCTCAGTGCGACAAAGCTGGTGTTCAGATCCTTACCAATTCCCGAGTTGTCCGCTTATTCCGTGAAAACCAACTGTCCGGTAAAGTCATCGGCGCAGAATATGTTGACAAAGACGGAAATCACAAGACAGTCAAAGCTAACAAGGCTGTTGTCGTTGCCACCGGAGGTTACGGTGCAAATCCTCAGATGCGTGCCAAATATGATCCTCGCATGCTGAATCTCACAACAACCAACCTGCCATGCTCTACCGGCGATTTGATTCCGTTGATGCAAGATATCGGTGCCGACACCGTTGGTATGGATTTCATCCAGTGCAATCCAGGCTGCCCTCCGGGAAGAAAACAGAGAATCATTCTTCACTTGTATGCAAAGAACTTCATTATGGTTGGTCCGGACGGCAAGAGATTTATTCGTGAAGACGAAAGACGCGACAATATTCGTGACGCCGTTCTCGGCCTTCCGAAACAAACCGGCTATGCCATCGTTGACTCCAGAGGCTTCGGCGATTTGAACCCAGGACACCAAGACATGGCCAAGAAAGGTCTGGAAACGGGCGATGCTTGGACAGCCAATACTATTGAAGAGTTGGCTCAGAAAATGGGCGTAGATCCTAAGGCTTTGAGAGCAACAATTGATGAATTTAATGCCGGTGTCGATGCTCAGAAAGACAAGTTAGGCAAAGCTCCGCGCAACCTGACTAAGATTGAAAAAGCTCCGTTCTGGGCCGGTTATTCAGGCATGAGCGTTCACCATACCATGGGCGGCGTTGTCATTAATCCGCACAGCCAAGTTATTGACAGATACGGCAAACCGATTGACGGCTTATATGCTGTAGGTGAAGTTACCGGCGGTATTCATGGAACCAACCGACTTGGCGGAAACGCTATCTGCGACATCTTCACATTCGGCAGACTTTGCGGTATTCAAGTATCTAAGCTCTAATCTTTTAATGTAGCTTTACTCAAGAGGTTCTTTGGGACCTCTTGTTGTTTTTGGAATGTATGTTAGTAGGCAGAAAGCTTTAGAAAAATATGGTGATAAGAAAAAAAGCAGCAGAACCCCTTATGTTCTGAAAGAACAACTGAAAAGATTTTCCCTAGATAGCCACTGTAGAAAACAGTATAGGAAGCAAAGGTGACTTTAAGGCCTGAGAATTTTTGATAGATCCTCTGTTCGAGGCTTGTCCAATCAATTTTTAAACCAACGCATGGCCCTGCACTGAATGAAGAAATTGTTTACAAAAATAACTTTCATCTGCTGTAAGAAGCTGCCCTTTGGTGTAAGCAACATGATGCCTCGTGTAGCTTATATGCTACAATTTTATCCATGATGCAAGTTATTAAATCATCTTTGTTTGATTCGTGGTTTGAAAAAATAAAAGACCCTGTAATCCAAGGTCGCATTGTTGACCGCTTAAGCCGAGTGATCCAAGGCAACTTTGGAGACCATAAGTCTGTCGGCGAAGGTGTTTCTGAGATGCGTCTGAAATTCGGTTCCGGCTACAGAATTTACTATACAGTTCGCAATGAAACAATTGTATTTCTTCTTGTCGGTGGAGATAAATCCAGTCAACGAGAAGACATCAAGAAAGCAAAAGAATTAATAAAGGAATTACCATGACCATTACATTCGCTCCTTTTGATCCTGCTGAATACTTAAAAAGTGACGAAGCAATTCTTGCTTTTCTCTCTGAAGCTTTTTCAAGTCGCGATCCACAGCATATTGCCGATGCAATCGGAATCGCGGCTAAAGCCAAAGGCATGAGCGACATTGCTCGCCAGACCTCTTTAAGTCGAGAAAGCCTGTACCGCTCTTTAAGTGACAAAGGCAATCCCACACTTCAAACAGTTATCGCTGTCCTCAATACTTTAGGAATTGACCTCACGGTCTGCGCTCAGCCGTCTTCTGCCAGCTGAGAGAGATAAGCATCCGTTTTACCGTTTTTGCAGAGTTGAAAAACTTGATCCTTGCAAAAATCACAAGTCGTTCTTCCCCACTTCGCTTTCATAAAGTTGAGTCTTGAACGAAAACGGTGGTGCTTTAGGCACTTCGAAGCCTCGTTGCTACTGCATCCTCAGCATCTAAAATCCTTTCTCGGCCAGAGCATACAGTGGTATATCCCCGCTTCGTCTGCGCAATATTTTCATCGCAGCCCACGTTTCAGCATGCCCTGGCTCTAATAAACAGCGCTAGCAATTGAGAAACAAAAAACTAGCAGGCAGCAAATTCCTTTAACTATTTTTCCGAAGCTGACTGAAATTTTTCGTTTATATTCCACCCCTTATTAGTCTGTAAGCGGGAAAGCCGCTTCTTCTTCGATCAGACGGATTGTCAAAGCCTGCCTTGACGAGATCGATTCATGCTTCGCTATACACTCATCGGACAATGAACTGAGTATAGGGCCGAGCGGTACCGGGACTTTATTCGGTACTTACTTCTTCCCCGATAGTAGAAATACACGGATAAAGCTGTTCAGATAACTTAGTTGAGCTGACAGCGGAGAAAACTCACTTAAATTATTGCCGCACAGACGGTGCAAACTAATGCTTCGTGGGAGGCGGAGCCTCTCACCATCTTTTATGACGAACCCGAATTTTTTAGAACAGCAGAGACAAAACAACCGAAGAACTCAAACTCATCAGTACCACAGGAGAAAGTGGAAAGGATTTTTTCCGCCAAACCAATCCTGTCTTCCGGGTATTACCAGAGGCAAGGACCGTTGGGAAACCATCATCGAAGAACTTTGCTCCTATTACAACTCTTTTCATGCAGTTAAATCTAAGAATTGTTCCATTTTAACGAGCAAGAAAAGAAAGTCTTTTTATCGCGAGTTCTTTCAGGCGATTAATGATCAGTTCGGTGCTGATCCAAGGAATCTCAAACCTAAACACATCCACTGGTTTCTTAACGAAAAAATCCAGGCCAGAAAAGAATCAGAAGAACCTCACGGTTCCATCGTGCGCTACGTTGAAAATGCCGTCTCCATGCTGAAATTTTTTGAGTTATGGATCGGCAAAAAAGGAATGGTTAGATCTTCCGGAGCTTATTTAACATTGCTTGCTCCGGATGTCGTAAGAGGAAAACCTCCGATGAGCCGTAATACCGTTATGAGTTCGGAGCAAATTTTTGATGTCCTGAAAAGAGCCTTCACCCGTGACTTACTCTTTGGCATTCAACTCCTGGCGATGGCCGCTTTTGGATTACGAGATAAGGAAGTCTGCGGACTTGATCCTCATCATTGCATTCATCTTAAGCTATACCTTCATCGAGATCTTGACGCACTCGGGAAAGTGGAAATAAAAGCAAAGTCCGGTTCTAAGGGAGGACGGCCGAGAACTATTCTGCTTCATGAAGAAACACAAGTTATGTGTGCGCAGATTATTCAGCAATTTGCTTCCATCAATGAACTCCGCACTCTAAAGTCCAATGAAGATAATCTTGAGACGGCAACACGCAAGCTTATTACCAACGCAAGAAGCTGCGGCATCTGTAATGCAGACTTTAACGGCTCTGTTTACAGTTTTCGGCATTCTTTTGCTCAAACTTTTCTTAGAGCCGTTGCTGAGGCTGACGTCAGCTTCAAAAAACTGTCGGCTGAAGAAATGCGCGAAAGCGTTTCTTTAGCATTAGGCCACTACAGAAAAGACGTCACCGGCGTCTATGCCGGAGGATTTGAACCGGTAGGAAAAGAAGCCACACAAGGACTCGTCAAAAGACTGGCGCATCCCTTGGCAACATTGAGCTCGGCCCCTACTCTTTTACTTTGCTGGCTGAGGGAGTATTTTCAGATTGATTCCAAAGGTGCTGTATTTATGCTGATTTGGTTCCTGAATAAAGACGGCCAAATTCATAATCCCGCTCTGTTGGGATTTCTCAATTATTACGAAATTCAAAAGAAAGCGACGCCATCATCGGATTACCTGATTGAAAGATGTGTAAAGGCTTTTGAACTGAGTCCTGAGCTTTACCGAGACATTCTGGTTAAGTATGAAGGCTGCCTCAAAGAAGAATTCATTGAGAAGCAACTTCTGACACCATATGTCACGAAGCTTTTCTACAAGCATTTTTCATTAAAACAGAAAATAGAGGACGGCACATATAACGCCTCGGCTAAAGAGTAACGGGATTACACCATTTCCTCAAGGTCCCATTACACAGATGCCATCGGCATGAGGACAAAGATTCATCATGCCTTCAACGGATTCGCAGAAAACTTCCAAGAAATCTTTTAATAATCTTTGAGATTCGTTCTCTGTCACTTCTACTTTATGGTAAAAAGCTCGGACGGCCCACTGCAATACTTCTTTCTTCTCCTCTGCAGTTAATGTGTTGGAATTGAGCTTTTCGATGCAATCACGTACGTCTGAAACCACTCGGCGCATATTTTCATATGGAAATAAATTTTGCCCATAAAACTCAAATACCGGCTCGGCGTCAGTCCATGATTCCTGATTAAGCACTTTATCTAGGTGTTTGTCAAAAAGTTCACACAAGCACATCGGGAGAGCTTCTCCGTCAACACACACCTCTCCTCCCCACCAATTATCCAGAATAAAGGTCTCTAAGGAGGAGGTAGGCGAGAAATCCGACTCATTGATGTCTTCATGGACATATGGATAAAGATTGACGGCACCACCAAAGGAATCAATCTCCCAGCTTATGTGATTTACCGGTTTTGTTTTGAGTTGCGAATAAAGGATTGAGCCTTCCCAGTTTCGCTTAAAAAAGACCTCGTACTTTCTCCTTCTTGTTCCGCACCTAAACTCAAAACAGCAATCATTTTCGAATTTAAAGCGATACAAAATTTCGCATTCTTGGTTTTCTTCTGGTTGCGCCCTAAGAGGAAACGTTATTTTACTATGGTCAATATTGACTACCTCCACGTTTTTAAGTGCGTATCGCCGCCAACGCTCTCCAAAGATCTCTACAAAGTATTCCTGAGAAAGAGGTGAACATGGAGAGAGGCCGTCTTTAATATCGTCTGGAATCGTGGAACATGCTAAGCGAGCGTGCTTTTCCAAATGAGGCAAAAATTCCAACGAAGTCCCGTCCTCAAATTCAAAAATAAATGGTTCCTGAGCTACGAAAGAATTTACCTTCATTCCTTCACCGGGTACTTGTTGCGATTTTTCGATGAAGAAGCTCGGAGTGGCTTCTCCGATAATTCTTACGGACTTGAGCCTTTTGCCAATGACTGCGGATTTTTTTATAGCTTCCAGAACTTCTTCGGAATTCTCATAGATTGGCGCGGACCATCGATACCAACTGAAACGCTTGTCAAAATTATTTGTGCTAGGAACCGGAATCATAAATAAATCTCATGGTAAGAAAATTTTAACTCGCATACGTTCCACTTGAGTCAATCGTTATTCTTTGAGCGGAGGACTGTCAAATGATTATCTGGTTAATGTAAGTTGAATTACGGTTGCTAACCGTCCTATTTGAACAGTCTTTTTTGGCGCTGCTGCACTCCTTACGTCCTTCCTCCGTGTAAACGCACATTGTGAAGGCCGTACCCACTTCGTTCGCAAAACCTTGTCAAGGCGTATCCACGACCCACTGTGAGCTATTGATAATTAAAACATGAAGTTAATCTTTCTCTTGCGAGAAGTATCTGTTTTTCGGTAAATTGAGCCTTGTGCACATTCCAATTGTGCACTCTAGCGACTAATTGCTTCTCTGAAAACTCCTTATTTTGATTCATTAGCAAATCCACTGTTGATAGAATCTCCATGCTTTTAGGAGACTCGAACCCATCAATCAATTGTTTTAATTGGCTCATCTGGCCTTGGAAAGAGTTTCTTAATTCTTGGCCCTCCTCAGAGTCGTCAGTCTTTATAAGAGTTAGGCACTTATCTGGAGAATCTCCGGCGTCGGCATATCTTTTAACGTAATGCCCTTCAATTCTATTTAGAACAAATCTTAAATCCTTACAATAAGGCCCGGAGGTACATGCCTCAAAAGTAAATTTAGGTTCTATTCCAAGTCGTGTGGCGAAATAAACCATTTTTTGGAGCTCTAACAAACTTATCATTGGATCCAATAAACCTCTCTGATAAGTTTCCATTAACCACAGAACTAGATTAATAGCCGGCGTAATTTTAAGCCCCTTCCGGGAAATGGTTTCAAAAACTTCTGACTTCGAGGCTGGCTCAAAAATAAGTATTTGGGAATCCAGATTACCTAACCTATTAATAATTTCTTTTTTTACGATATCCCATTCCAGTCCTCCTAATCCACAGCCCAAAGGAGGAACTGCGATGGAGGTGATTTTGAGCTTTTCTATCGCATGGGCCAAATCATCTAGACCTTCGGTTATGTACGAAAGTTTGCTCTTCTCTCTCCAGTGGAGTTTTGTTGGGAAATTGATAATATACTGGGGATTAGACAAAAGATCTTGCCGTTCAAAAACTAATACTTTTCCAGGACTAACCGTTTTATTTTTACAAGCCTCATGATAGAAACTGTAATTTTCGGGGAAGGCGTTCTTGAACTGCAGAGCAATTCCTCTACCCATAACACCTACGCAATTTACCGTATTCACTAATGCCTGAACATCTTGTTCAAGCAAGTTGCCCTTTACAGTCTTAATCATTGTAATACCAATCTTTTCTAATTGTTACTGATAAAGAGGATTGCCTTTTTTCCAGAATGTGCTTTACTTCGTTATATATTTTTTGATTTTTTACTCCGATTTGGGTAAACAACTCAATATCAGTATGGTCTTCAATAAGAAATTCTGCTTGCTTATATTCTCGTCTCGGACCAGCCCAGAAGTTTGACTTAATAATCTCTCAATCAGCAAAATTAAAAATAGACATCCCTTTATCATTTTTCCTGAGTTTCAGAGAATAAACTGAGGAAATTTTATTATATCTACTGGGCCTCAATGTATCTCTAATTTTTCATTTTTTTATTCCTCGTAGTAGTAGTTCACTCGATAGAGAAGTAACTGTTCAAATCTCCGGATAGCCCCAGTTTCCTTCTCAAGGTTGCTGCGGTTTCATAGTCCTCTAGCACCGGCATAGATACGGCTTTGCAGATGCTTCTTACATCGTCTGAAATCCCTGTAGTTGCATAGACCGCCGGCAGTCTTTCTAATTTGATTCTTGTCGTCCTTAGTCCGTTGAGACTTTCCACGATCTTCTCTATGGAAATTGGGGTCTGGTTGGATTTGAGCTTGTACTCGAGCAAACGCGAAATTACTAATGCGATATAACAACAAAGAAAATGACCGCGGATGTGTTGCTCAGTGCGCACATACACCGGTCGTGCTTCTAATTGACTTTTCAAGAGGCGGAAATTGCTCTCTATGTGCCAGAGCTCTCTGTAGATGCTTAGGATTTCCTCTACAGGATCTTCCAGTGAAGTCTCTATCACATGCATTCCATCGAACTTCTCCTGCTCAGCGATCTTTTCCTCGTCTAAACTCAAACTCTCTTTATCAATCTCAACGCGAACTAATCCCTTGCCTCCTTTTTTCATTTCCGCTGTGAAGGTAGAGGGACGGGTAACTAGCCCTATTGCTTTATCAATAAACTTTTGTCTATCGTGTCTGTCTTTATCAAAGCGCTTTTTAGAGAATGTAACGATGTACCTGCGCTTGAGCGTTCCTTTTTTTCTCTTATTTTTAGCTCGAGTTTCATAGGGCTTTAATATCTTCTCCAGCCGTTCTATCTCTGCAGGATCATCGTGCTCCTTTGCAAACTCCGGATAACGATAGTTAACTTTGGTTTCAAGCGTGACCTCTTTGTACCAGTTTTCTTCCACAACCCCATCATCATCGACCACGGTATATGAGATTCTTCCTTCCGGGCAAAGGGCAGCGGCCTTGACTTCCTCGGAAGCGCTTCTAATCTTCGATGAGAATACATAGTCGTGACCAAGCTCGACCAGGCAGTGAATGTTGGCTGTGTTGTTAAGGCTTCTATCGGCCACGACTACAAGTTTTTCAACCCCATAAGTTTTTTTCAATTCTTCTACAAAAGGAATCATCGTCGGAGATTCTCCCTGATTGCCTTTATAGAGTTTATAGCTGACTGGCAGTCCGTCTTTGTCAGCAGCTAAGGCCATAACTACCTGAACTTCATTAAATTTTTTATCTTTTAAGTAACCGAATTCTCGAAGACTGTCGGCTCGAATGCTTTCAAAGGCGTAAGTAGTAATGTCATAGAGGCACACTCGCGTGTCTCGTTGAGGATTTTGTTCTAAAAGCTTTTTATTCAGATATTTGATAATGGCTTCTTTATTATCGCTGAGCAGATCTAAGCAATTGTAGTAATCGGAAAGGTTCTGCGGCCTAGCACCGAGATATGTGACTGGTACTAAGCGTTTGGTTTTAGCCTTTGACCAAGGGGATAAAATTCTTGTAAGACACAGTTGGCGGACAACTTCAGAAAAATCGAACTGAACGTTCGTACCATTTTTAAGATAAGTAAGCTTGTAAGGCAGTTTAAGTTCATTCCAAAGCCGACTTAAAACCACCAACCCAAGACCTCGTAACGCCGGCTTTTCTCCTTTTAAGCTCAGGCCGTCCTTAGCTTCTTTGAGAAGTTGATCTTTAATATTTTTATTTAAAACCATCCTTTGGTTTAGAGCAGTTGCTGCAGCCTCACGATTCAGAGCTTCAACCTCGGCTTTAATTTTTTGTATAGCAAGAGGGTCTGCCGCAAGCAGCATCTTCTCATTTCCACATTTGCGATAAATATTTTTCCGGGCTTGTCCTTTTTCATTTCTGTAGGAGGAAGCGATATAGACACTTCGATTACCCTCTTTATTAGAACTGTACATGACGTGGTAACGCATAAACCCCTCTCTATACTATTACCATTATTTTACTACATATAACCGAAAAAAGTCAAGAGAGATTTTCCTTTTATTTTCAGATAGTAATTATGAAAATAAGGGGGTTTCGGTATCAAACTCAGGAAAATATAAAAGGCAAGCTCTTTTCTGTCTCTGAAGATATAACTATTGAAGACAATAAAAATGCCCCATAGTTTGTTGAGTATTCTGATAGAAGCAGGCGACGGAACTATTTTCACGGACTCTTAAAACACAGCCACTTTCTTCGTATTCAAATTTATCGAAACAGTTTTTGAGCTGAGCAAGATGGCGTGCCTAACATTGAGCTACTGGACGCTTCCTAGAGGAGAAGGAGGTTCTTTTAGTCAATGTTATCTCCGTAGAGCCAAATCATACCTCACTCTATAATTTTTAGGAATGAGTGAAATAATTAACTGATATGTTAAAAAAAATACGTTCTAATGAGCGCGTGTCTTTTGCTATGCACTTCCTGCGCCGCGCCTGATCCGTTTGACGCTTTCTCTCCCGAAGCACCTAACGATAAAGCAAGATATTTTCGTAAGGATTTGATGGAGGCCTTGTACGTGAATCCTCCTTGGGGAGCCCCTCATTCAATGCCCGTGCCACCATGCCATGCAGATAATTTTCGGCCGAAAGAAATAATCAGATGTTATTCTCTTTCACCTGATTACCTTCACGAGATAATGAGAGTATTTGAAGTTACGCCTTCAAAACTCATCAAAGAAGAAAAGAAAACCACCTATGTTTACGACCTTTCATCAAAAAAATGTCCTTTAGTCATTGTCCGTGAAGAGGAGTTGGGAGAAAAATCTTGGATTGAACAGACCATGGATACCTTTCAGCTGAAAAGTCGGGCACCCGTCTCTACTCGCTTTCTTTTTTATAAAGATGCACTGGGAGACTGTTCCGAGCTTCGGAGTTTGTTGGGCTATCTCGAACAATCCAGAAGCTTTAAAGAAGATCATCCAGAAGCCAAACAGTGCAAAAAGCCAAAAAATGCCGCAGCAGAGGAATGTCAAGTCTATTCTTCCTTCAAATATATGCATCATCTTGGGCATTCTTTTAAAGAAATCACCTTTTCTCCTTACTCAGTTGAGTACTGCTACAAAGGATATATTCCTTACGAATGTCGTTACCGCACTAAAGCTCAGGTAAAGAATTCCATCAGTGTAGAAGATGCTTATGCCGACTGGGCGGCATTCCATCGCCGACAAAGGGAGGAGAACTTGGCGAAAGATCCGTTATATGAATTCACAATACAAGACAAGAACGGAAGAACACTTAAATGCGGGCGACCCTCGCCCTACTATCCTGTTAAGTGCGATGAATAAATAATCATTCAAAATACAATTTGATTTAGCCAAGTTCGAAGGAATTTCAACTATTAGAGAATTCCAGATAGTTACTTTTAAAATATACCTTCTGACACCCACTCTACAATTTGGACGCAATCAGAGCAGAAGACCGGAGAAGCAACGTCATATAGATCCTAGCTCCCAGGATGGTGCAACTGAAATTCTGAGAAAGCTCAAAATTAAGCTTCTTGATTGTTTACCAAGTTTCTCTTTAAAGAGAGTTACGGTATAGTTGATTACAGTTCTAGTAAAAATTGTAGTTTTCTTGGGACAGTTCGCACCCCGAAGTTTCAGGAGAGATAGTTGAGAGCTTCCGTCGGGCTAGGATTTTTCCTTGTGCATTTCTTTTGGTATCTGTTAAAAAGCGGTATTTAAAATGAACTTTTGGCTTTGGATGGCCACATTAGCTGTGGGCGTAGGAGTCGTTCTGGCAATGACCGCTGTAACTATCTACTTCGTTCACAAAAAATAGTTAACGAGTTAATTTTTAATCAAACTCTCTTCGGTGTTTTTTCTCAGTTGAGCCTGTAAAACACTCTCCTGAAAGATTGCCTCTATGAGGATGTACATCAGACGGGATCGACTCCTTAGGCAAGACTACATCTCATCATCTTCTTCGTCGGCTACAGCGTTGTAATTAATTATCCTGTCCTAATCTCAGCCCTGTACACATACACCACGGTCTTCAATTAACCTTCGGCCTTTTCAGCTGGAATTAGGAATCTAGAGAAAAGTCCAACTACATTTAGAACCAAAGTACTAGAACCAAGATTCAATTTTCAGAAAATTCTCGGAAATCTATACTGTCTTTGTCCTTTAAGGAGAAACTGATGAAAAAACTTACAATCATTGCCTCAGCGGTTTTGTTGTCTCTTGGAATAAATTCTTCTGCCATTGCTAAAGACGGTACTTATGTAGCGAGCGAAGTTGGCCGTAATGGATCAATCAAAGTCCAGGTCGTTATTAAAGACAGCAAAATTGCTTCAGTTAAAGTTTTAGATTGGTCAGAAACTCATCCGGTAGCTGATCAAACCAAGACAGAATTAATCCCGGAAATTGTTAAGTACCAAACTACCAACGTAAATAATATTTCCGGAGCAACATTATCTAGCTTTGCTATCAAAGGTGCGGTAAACAAATGCCTGAAAGAAGCCGGCTTAGACGTGAAGAACTTCAGCAAAGCGACTCCTAAACCTGCAATGCACAATGAAACCATTACTGAGAATGTAGATGTAGTTATTGTTGGCGGCGGTGGTGCGGGCCTCTCTGCTGCAGTAACTGCCGGCAAAGCCGGTAAGAAAGTGGTTCTTGTTGAGAAAAATGGATTTATCGGCGGAAACACCTCTGTTTCCGGCGGCTGCTTCAATGTTGCAAATGTCCATCAAGAAAATATCACAATGACTGAAGGACAGAAGAAGATCGTCGAAGGAATCCTTGCTGAAAAGGTTCTGAATCCTCTTCACGAAGAGCTTCTCAACAAAGTTAAGAAACAATGGGAAGAATATAAAGCCTCCGGCTCCGACAAATTATTCGACTCTCCGGAACTGCACGCATTGCAAACCTGGAAATCAGGCGATAAGAAAGCCAATTTAGAGCTTGTGTACACGTTGACCCAAAATGTTCGTCCAATGATGGAAGAGCTGGCATCTATGGGAGTCAACTGGAACGGTAAAGCTAATCAATTCGTTGGAGCTCTTTGGCCTCGTACCCAACGCGCCACTAACTTCAAGTCCGGTGTCGGTTACGTGGATACTTTCTTAGAGTACATCAAGGCGAAAAAGCTTCCTGTACAAATTATTACCGCAACTGCAGCTAACGACCTGATCATCAAAGACGGCAGAGTTGCCGGCGTGCTTGCTAAGAATAAGAACGGCACACGGTATGTGTTAAACGCAAAAGACGGTGTTCTTTTAGCTACCGGCGGATTCAGTGCTAACGTTAAGATGCGCAACGAATACGACGAGTTATGGAATAAGAAACTTGGTCAATCGACTCCCTCCACCAACCTTCCCTCGGCAACAGGCGACGGTATCACATTAGCTAAGAAGGCCGGTGCAGGTTTGACTCAAATGGGATGGATCCAGTTGTTCCCGGCAGGCGATCCAACTACAGGTGCAACCAGTTTCAAACTCGGCGAAAACTCATGCATTTACGTCAATAAAGACGGTAAACGCTACGTGAACGAATCGGAACGCCGCGATGTCTTGGCAAAAGCCAACCTCGCTCAGCCCGGCGGTGTCTTCTACGTCATTTCTTCTGCTAAGCGCGCACTTGTCGACAAGGACGGAAGAAATGCCTACGGCGTTAAAGTTGAAGATATTTTGAATTCCGGAAAATCTTTCAAGGCTGATACTCTTGAAGAATTGGCGAAGAAAGCCGGCATTAATGGTAAAAACTTGGTTGCCACAGTCAAGAAGTGGAATGAGTTCTGTGAAAAAGGCACGGGAGACGAAATGGGGCGTCCGACCTGTATGGATGACCACCGCTTGAATGAAGGCGGCCCGTACTACGCCACACTGATGACTCCATCCGTCCACCATACGATGGGCGGCGTCAAGATTAACACCAAAGCTCAAGTGTTAAATGACGCAGGAAATGTCATCCCAGGTCTCTATGCAGCCGGTGAAGTAACAGGCGGAGTGCATGGCACAAACCGTGTTGGATGCAACGCTGTTCCAGATGCATTGGTCTTCGGCCATATTGCTGCTAAAACAATGGCCGGCAAGTAAACCAACTTATTTCTAATTTTTAACTTAATCGGGCCCGCTTAGCGGGCCCTTTCAATGGAAAGGTATAAAAGAAAGATTCAAATCACCGGCAAATCCTACTCTTTTGAGTTGTCATTTAAAACAACTTGTTGACCCGCTGTACGCCCAAAAACAATAGCATCGGCTAAACCGTTCCCGCCAAGCCGATTTTTACCGTGAATCCCTCCCGTTACCGTTCCTGCGGCGTACAGTCCTTTAATTGGTTTGTTCTCTTTATCCAAAACTTGGGCCTTTTTATTTATTTTTAACCCGCCCTCCGTGTAATGCAGAGTCATACCTGCATAGGCTGCCCAAAAAGGAGGTTTCTTAATTTCAAGAGTTTGAGGCGTAATTTTCTTACCGAGTCTATCGTTGCAGCTTATTACTCCTTCGTTATATTCTTCAACCGTCTTTTCCAATATTTCCGGCTGCATGCCGAGCTTTTTGGCGAGTTCGCCAACGGTATCCGCGCGCCAAGCTTCGCCGCCCTCCAAAGCAAGAACTGCCTCTTTCTGCACTAGGATTCCTGCTTTTTTAAAACCTACTCCGTCTATCAAGGTATAGGCGTAGCCCTGAGGAAGAGCTATAACCGAATCACGTAATTCATCCCTGGGAGCATCTTCTCTTATAAAGCGTTTCCCGTCATGATCCAGAAAAATAAAAGAAGAAACATCATTGTGGAAGCGGACTCTGTACTTTTTACCTTTAGGGCAACCAGGCAGGCACTGAATGTATTCCATATCAACTAATTGAGCTCCAATTTTTTGGGCTGCCATCATGACTTCACCGGTACTGTACGGCGTGTTATTGGTGGTGAGATCTGAAAGCCGGGGAGCAAATTGCTTTACTAACTCATTATTAGCCGCAAAACTTCCGGATGCAATAATTACGCCTTTGTCAGCTTTAAATTCATGCCTTCCACCCTCGGTCTCAACGATTACTCCCGTTACTGTGCCATTTTTAACAGTGAAGTCTTTTACGAGGTGCTCGACCTTAATTTGAACTCCTCGACTCAGAGCCGCTCCCGATAAGGTTCTTATGTACCCATATCCTAAAGGCAAAACAGGAATGTGACTCCGGGTCCAATGAGCTCCGTAAAGTTCAAATACTTCTGGCTTAAAGTGTTGTCCCAATTTCTCCAGCCATTCCAATCCTTCAGTAGCATGTTCCACTAAATGGCGCACCAATGTTTGGTCTGCATGCTCCCCTCCGAAAGTAAAAGTCTGCTCAAAGAAAAGATCTTCCGAGTCCTCCACTCCTTGCTGAGTCTGTCTTTTGGAATCCACTGCGCTGTAAAAACCGCCCGAAATTAGAGTGTTTCCGCCAATTTTTGGGGCCGCTTCCAGAACTACAACACTGGCGCCGGCATCAGCCGCTTCCACGGCGGCAGCAAGGCCAGCTGCACCGGCACCAATGACGATTACATCGAACCGAAATTTTTTAGACCAATCGAACGGATTCGGAAAACCAAAGCAACTAAAAGGAGCCATACACGCAGCAAGCCCTATTGCACTTCTTCTGACAAATTTTCTTCGGGATTGAGTCAGAACAGAAGAATTATTTTTATTCATTGCTTCTCGCTTCTTTCAGAAAATTGGCCGCTTCCATTGCTGTCCGTACTCCAAGTTTGCGTAAGGCATTAGCTCTATGAATTTTTACTGTGTGCTCAGCAATCGAAAGATCGCAGGCAATAACTTTATTCATTTGGTCTAGGGCAACACGTTCCAGGACTTGTCTTTCTCTTTCCGTAAGGGTTGCCAACAATCTTTGTTTTTCCTCGACAGCTTTTTCCTTGGCCCTTCTTTCCTTATCAATCTCAATCATTTTAAGAACTATCTCCTGCAGCCTTTCGGGCTGAACAGGCTTTTGCAGAAAATCGTATGCTCCGTTTTTCAAGGCCAGTACAGCAGAATCGACAGTTCCATGACCCGTTAAGAAAACGATAGGCAGCTTAATCCCACGAGAACGCAGAATGGTCATCATCTCCAATCCATTAATTTCTTTCATGCGCAGATCAGCGACAATGCATCCGGGTCTGGTCTCGTCAACTCTGTCTATAAATTCTTCCGCACTTCCGTAAGTTTCAGATTCCAGCCCAATGATCCTAAAAATGAATTTTTCGGAGTTTCGGACAGTTTCCTCATCATCAACGATTCTGACTAAAGGAGATAACTCTTGGGAAAATGGCTCTTTCATAGAACTTCCTGATCCTCTTTTTCCAGTAACTTCGGGACGAGAAGGCACGCCTTTAAGCCTGCTCTCGAATTTTGTTTAAATACTAATTTGCCGCCATGAGACTCAGCAATTACTTTACAGATAGCTAATCCGAGTCCCAGACCATCAGCCTTATGACTTTTCACAGGATGCGTTAAACGAGAAAACTCTTCTTCCGTCAATTTTCTTCCGTTGTCTTCGACGCACAGCAACCAATATTTACCTTCGTCCTCAATAGTTAACGAAATCTTTGGAGAAGAAAGATTTTCCGTTGCTGCTAAGGCGTTCTTGATAAGGTTAACAAGCACCAGCTCTAATTCAAGAGAATCTCCAAAAACGTATGTCTCGCTTTTTGAAGAAGCCGACAGACTCAGATTTTTCTTCTTAAAAGAAACCCGGCTATTTTTTGTTTTCTCTACGTGCCGCATAACATTGCTGACAACAGCAGACAGGTCAATCTTAGAAAAATGTTTTTCTTCTCTCTTAGCATAAGATCGAACTTTCATAATGATTTGAGACAGTCGATCCGCCTGGGAAGATATCTCGGTCAAGGCCTCTTCTACTAAAGGATCCTTTTGTTCTTGTTTGAGATACATCCGCAACCCACCTGCATAATTCATTAAAGAAGCAATTGGCTGATGAGCTTCGTGAGCAAACATAGCCGACAGCTCCTGAACTACGCCGGCTTTTTCCAACTGATAAAGCTTTTCTTGGGATGCCCTCGCCTCTTCCTGAGCTTCATGCGCTTTAGTTAAAGCTTCTCTGAGAGCTTTGGTCCTAGAGTTCACTATTCTTTGGACTGAAATAATGTAGGCCGAACCAAGAATAATTAGAGCAGCAAGTCCGTAAAAGAAAAAACGATACTTGTAAATAAGAGCCGATGGAGCAGAGTCTTTTAAATACTCGTACGGGCCCATCTTTAATGATCGATATAAGGAGTTGACATTACCGAAGTCGCTGGCGAATCCCCACCGACCCTCTCCAACCTTAGGCATCGTAAAAAGAGCAACTGAGAAATCACGCACCAGATCTGAGCCCGCATGAGGCAAAGATGCGAAAACGACGTCAGGATAAAGTTCAGAGCTAACTTTGCATTTAAGGAGATTCTGATTTTTCTCCTCAATCACTTCTAAATCATCCCGGTTTATCGTTCCTTCTAGAATAAGGCGTTCAAGCTCACAAGCTTTAAGAATACCGACATCGGGGCTGCCGTTTAAAACAAGAGTTGCAACATCCGGAAGACCGTAGCCCGTAAAGATTGCCTTGGATAAAAGAGATTCCGGTTCGAGGCCTTCTTTCAGCAGCTCTCCGGCAGCAATAATCCATCCTTCAAAGGAGGTTGGAGCTGAAATACTGAGTACGGCTTTTTTTAAATCTTTAAGAGACTGAAACCTTGAGTCGCCCTTTTTCTTTACGAAAACTGAGCCGACGGCTTTTCCCGGATCCAGAGCCGACTCTCTATGGAACGTTGCAAGATGGCGTGCACCGGAATCTTCAGCAACCTTTGCAAAAAAGCCGCTTGGCGCAATAAAGAAATCAATAGATTTATTCTCGATAGCTTTTTCCAGCTGTTGGTACGACAACTCGGAACTTTTGATTGTTTTATGAGGAATTTGGCGACGCAGATGCTCCATCGTGTCGCCAAATGACCATACAAAAAACCAAGGATCAATAGTATCCAAGATTCCCACACGAACCGTGTTGCCTTTAATCTTGCCAGCAACAGCCTCTTTGTTGACGGATACAGTTGTTTCGGGGAACACTGCAGCAAGACCTTCTCTACAAAGAAAGATAAAACAGAAGATAAGAAGGCCTGCAATCCAATAATTTTTTCTGGTGATGTGCCGCAAGATTAGAGGTGAATTCTTTTGATTTTTTGATTATATCGTTCAAACTCAGAATGCCTTTAAAACGTTATAGCGGCCTTCGGAGTTTTACTGAGAGTCTTTCAGCCTTCATTATCTTCTTGTAGCCGAGCCAGTGAGAAAATAGGCGATTTAAAGTGTAGTTTCTAAAAGGTTTTGTTTACTGTTGGCAGCCTTTTCGCTCTCTTGTCTTCCCAGCCCCGCAATACAGCAGAAATTGAGGGAGCTTCTTAGGTTTTAAGCCAGAAAAGACGAACACCTTTTATACCTGGATTCAGATACTCAAAATGCCCGACTTCTGATTTGCCTCTGACCTGTTGCCACTCTAGTGTTCATCTTTTAGTTGAAGCAACCAAAGAAAATTATTCACTTTCTGGTTTCTGGGACTGTTAAATTCACTTGAAGCGTCCTCTCCTTGCCTCTTTCTTTTATTTTTTGGGAAAGTATTTCTACAACCTGTACTATTAAAATCAGAATACTTAATTAATGTGGACGCGAAGCGTCCTGAAAGACTTTTAGGGAGATGGACACTCCGCTTAATAAAAGACATATTCCGACGACAAGCGTCCATCCGGGTGCTTGTTGTTTATAAATAAGTGCATAAATGACCGAGAAGATCGTCTCGAAAACAATCATCTGACCACTTAGGGCAACCGGCAACCTAGCGCTCATCATGTTCCACAGTGCCATTCCTCCCCAGCCACAGGCAAGCCCTGCAATCAACATTACACAGATAAACACAGCAGGGTTAGGTCCAAAAAATGAAGCTCCATTCATCCAAGAGTCCAAATTAACGGCTGAAAAGCAAAGAACTGCTGCCGGGAAAATTGTACCGCCCTGGGCGCAAGTCCAAACCACCGGTGAAACCTTAGGATGCGAAATAAGCCACTGACTATTGCGGATTGGAAACCATGTCCAAAGCGCCATCGCAGTGAAACTACAAAAGAATCCAAGCCAATACTCTTTAGAAGAAGTTTGAGAAGAAATTTCAGAAAACTCGTCAATATTGCCAATCCACAAACCGAGGAGAATCATTAGAAGCGGAAGCCATAGACGGCGCCAAGGAACCACGACACTTGTCCTTGCGCCGGGCCGATTTGTCAAAAGCGCCACGTTAAGCGGAATAAGCGCCATCAGCATTCCAGATGTAGGAACTCCAGCCCAGCGAATGCCTTGCGTAAGAAAAATATAGTAGACGGCGTTGCCGAAAAAACCAAGGCAAAATGCTTTCAACCAGTCAGACGCCTTCAGCGCAGATAACTCTCGTCTAAAGTGCCAACAGAGTACGAGACTGCATGCACCGTAGACGGCAAAACGTCCCATGGCGATAGTCGCCGGAGAGTAATCCGGGAGCCAAAGCGGAACAATATAAATTAGCCCCCACAGCGCACATCCGAGCACACCGAAAAGAACGCCAAGAAACATTTTTAACTCTCAATGACTTGTGTCGAGGCTCCATCGCCCACAGAAATCACGCAGTAACTTCTCGTCCAAAACTTCTTTCCCCATAGGTAGTAACGAATTTGTTGACTGAACTCTTGTCGGATTTTTCTGGAGGAGACTGATTTTAGAGTCCTCACTAAATCTGAAATTCTTACCGTAGGGGAAATTGCCACCAATAAGTGAACGTGATCCGATTCCCCCGAAAATTCTCGAAGTTCAGCATTATAGTCTTGGCACACCTCTTTGAAGATTTCTTCCATTTGTGTCAAAATGGACTCCAAAATCACCCTTCTTCTATAAGCAACGATGAAGACGAGATGAATTTTCAGATTGAAAACGCAATGAGCTTCAAGAATAGAAGTCCATAATGCCTCAAAGAGTAGAGCGAATCATTATCAACCGCAACCATCCCAACTGGGCGGCATGCGCTCGTTTGTGCTCATTAGCCAGGAAGCTCGGCAATTGTGCTTCATATATCTTACGTCATCGTCTTTTCGATAAGAAATCTCCGTATACCCGAGCAGAGCTTGATCGAGCATTGCGAGAACAATACCCTCAGGATTACCGAGCAATGCCTTCGGCAGCTTCGGCTCAAAGGCAAGGTCAGATTGTTGCCAAGCAGTTCAAGTCCTTTGCCAAAGCGTCTGCGGAGTATAAAAAGCATCCGGAGAAATTCTTAGGTAAACCAAAACTGCCTGGCTACCGAAACAAATATCGTACATTTTGCGTGGGAAGAAACGGCTATAAGATTGAGAACCATCGCCTGATTATTACGGGAGCCGATACAGTCGGCTTCAATCCGATAATAGTCAGGAGTTGTTCGAATCAGTCGTTCAACGCAAAAGCTACAGGCAGTTTAGCGGGAGACTTGAGGATTATCCCCAAAGGAAACAGTTTCGTTGTAGAACTGACCTATCAAATTAAGGAGAATGAGAGAACAGTCTCGTTGAATCGTCAAGAAGCAGTCTGTATTGATTTAGGCGTCAATAACTTCGCAGCTATCGTATCGACCAAACCTGGAACAAGACCGATTTTGGTTAAAGGCGGGTTTTTGAAAATGCTCAATCAAAGCTACAACAAGCGTGCAGCTCAACTACGATCCAAGGGACATTTGAAACATCTGGCATCAGTATCGTTCAAACGACAGAGGAGAATTGATGATGCCTTGCACAAGATCAGTCGAACTATTATCGATTTTTGCGTACAGCAAGAGGTCGGTCGTATCGTCATTGGGAAAAATAAATTTTGGAAGCAGTTGAGTAATATGGGTCGAAGAAATAATCAGAACTTCGTAAATCTTCCGCATTCCAAATTGATCGAACAGCTTATCTATAAAAGTCAGGAGTACGGAATAGAAGTCAGTGTAGTTTCTGAGAGTTACACATCCAAAGCAAGTGCTTTAGACTTTGACGATATACCGGATTATGAGAAGGGAGTGAAGAAAACTTTCAGTGGTAAACGTATCAAGCGAGGCTTATATCTGACTAAACAAGGGAAACAGATTAACGCAGATACGAATTCTGCGGCGAATATTGGACGCAAAGAACTCGGGGATGAGTGGCTGAAAACGTTGCTCGGACTCGATGAGGGTGTTTTTGTGAACACACCCACGGTGCTTCGAACTCCTTATGGGATGAGAAGATCGTTAGAAGCCGGAGCATGCTCCGGTGAAGCCGCAGACTTCAGTCTGCGGTAGTTCACAGACTTCTGTTGATGCTGAACCAAATAAGAAAAAAGCAGAGTCGTCAATCCGCAAAGATGAACGGACGATCTCTACTTTCTTTTTACGCCTTAATGCGTCAAAGTATGTCTGAAGAAAGACTTTAAGCCTTTAACGGAGGTACCTCAATGCAGGAAACAAAGGGATTCTCAGAGATGCAGTCCAGCTTATATCTCTCTCCTTTGATGAGAGTGTAGTAAAGACCGTCTTTTTCAAAGTTAAAGTCAGGGTTTACTTCAAAGCCGTTTTTCTTGGCATATTCGACAAATTCCTTGCGGCTTTCGTCTACGGTCATACCGGGACGAACATAAAGCCCGACTAAATAAATGTTGGTGAAGTAGTCGTTAGGTACATTCATGCGATCGTAAGCGGTGACGGCTTCGATGCTTTCTATCGTCATGAATTGCTGTCCGACCAAACTCGGTTCTTCAATTTTTTCTAACTGTCCGGCAAGAGCTTGGTAAGTCTGTCTCTTCGTTAAAACGATAATGGCGATACTGTTTTCTTCCTGCGGGTCATCGGAAATCATCGAGATGCGAGGGAAAACAGAGACCTTGCGTGTGCCGACGCAGAACAATCCGCAATGCTGAAGGAATTTGTCCGGAAAATCTGTTCGTGAAGAGTAGGCCGGATGCATGGTAATGGACGCCTGAGCAAAATTGTCAGGACAGAAATCGGCCTCTAAATCAGCAACATCATTCCATACTTGTCTGGCCTGTTCAACAAGCGTTGAGCGGTTGACCGAGAATGTATAAGGTTTATTTGCGTTCAACAGATTGTTGAGTTGGACGTCTTCGGAATTTGGATTAATGCTCATAAGTTGTCAAATAAATCAGAATAGGAACGAACGTTCTTAGTAAGGTTAAAGTGGCTGTATGCCTTTGCGGTTGCAATTCTTCCGCGAGGCGTGCGCTGCACAAAACCTTCCTTGATAAGGTATGGTTCTACCATATCTTGCAGTGTCTCGGAATCTTCTCCGACGGAAGATGCCAAGTTTTCAATGCCGACGGGACCGCCTTGGAACTTTTCAATAATGGACAGCAAGAACTGGCAATCCAGGCTGTCGAGCCCGATAGGGTCGACTTCCAGCATAGTGAGAGCTGCTTTAGCAATTTCTGCGGATAACTGACCGTTGTGGCGTACTTCCGAATAATCGCGGATGCGCCTGAGAAGTCGGTTGGCAATTCGCGGAGTTCCGCGGGAACGCTTCGCAATTTCAGCAGCGGCTTCTTCATTGGCCGGCATATTGAGAAGCTTCATGGAACGAAGAACAATGGAAGTCAGATCTCGCGCAGAATAGTACTGAAGCTGAGAGCGGATTCCAAAACGATCGTTTAGAGGCTTTGTCAGAGACCCGGCTCGTGTTGTGGCACCGACCAATGTGAAATGGGGAAGGTCGATTTTGATGGAGCGGGCCGCCGGCCCCTCCCCGATCATGATATCGAGCTTGAAGTCTTCTAAAGCCGGATAAAGAATTTCTTCCACTACCGGAGAGAGTCTATGAATTTCGTCAATAAACAAGACGTCATGCGGCTCTAAGCTGGTCAGCATCGCCGCAAGGTCACCGGCCTTTTCCAGGACCGGCCCCGAGGTTTGACGCAGATTCACACCTAATTCATTGGCAATAATATTGGAAAGTGTTGTTTTTCCTAAGCCCGGAGGGCCGAATAATAAAACGTGATCCAGGGCCTCCCCGCGGTTCTTTGCTGCAGTAATAAAAATTTCCAGCTGTTCGCGGATAGCGTCTTGCCCGACATAATCTTTTAAGCGTGTGGGACGTAAGGCTTTGTCGACAACGTCTTCCTTAGAAACTTTCTCAGAGGAAACGATTCTGTCTTTTTGTTCTGTCATGTTTTAACGAATCTATTTTGCAAGTTGGACAAGGGCCAGTCTGATGCCTTCAGAGGTGTCAACTCCTTCAGGCAGGTTCTTCAGGGCTGTTCTTGCTTCACGTTCGTTGAAGCCGAGGGCCGTTAAAGCAGAAAGAATATCGGCCTGAGAAGAAGTTAGAGCTGTAACCGGTCCGGATGCGATGATCTTGTCTTTTAACTCAAGAACAAGGCGCTCGGCAGTTTTCTTGCCGATGCCCGGAATCTTGGTCAGTAAGGCAGTTTCTCCATTGGTGATGGCATTTTCGAGATCGGCAACGGACATGGAGGAAAGCATGGCCAAAGCAGTGCGAGGGCCAATGCCGCTAACCTTTAACAGCTGAAGAAAAAGTGCTTTTTCAGCTTTGGTCAAGAAGCCAAACAGAAGCTGAGCATCTTCTCTGACAATGAAAGCTGTGTATAACTGGACATTTTCTCCGAGTTCAGGAAGATTGTAGAAAGTCGACATTGGAACATCGACTTGATAGCCCACGCCGCAACACTCCACAACCACTTCAGGAGGGTTCTTTTCTTTTAACTTACCATTCAACGATGCGATCAATTTATTTCAATCCTCCGACTAATTTGGTCCATTGTCCTCTGACACGTGAGGAACTCGATCCCTTTCTTGCAACTGCAGTGCCGCTGACACCAAGTTTCTTCTGTGCAGGAAGCATCCCAAGAATAATTTTGGTATTTGCATAGCAGATGGCTGCCGCAATAGCGTCTGCCTCATCTTCTGAAAATTTCTTATCCTCACAGCGCAGGAGACGAGCGACCATTTCCTGGATTTGTTGTTTTTCAGCGGCGCCGTAACCCGTAACTGATTTCTTGATTTCACGAGTACTGAATTCACGGCACTCTAAACCTTGAACAGCTGCAGCGCAGATGGCAGCTCCGCGGGCATGCGACAGCAGCATACTCGACTGAGCATTTGTATTCAAAAAAGTTTTTTCGATAGCGGAAACAGCAGGCCGATTTTTTTCAATTATCTCGGCTAACCCTTTATAGATGTAGGCCAAACGCTCATAAAGTTCGCCCTTCGGGACGTTAAGTACGCCGGAGTCTACTAAGGTTATCTTTCCGGGCAGATAGGCAATCACACCGTAACCGGTGTGATTCAAGCCAGGGTCAATCCCCAGAATTTTAAGAGCCTGCGTTTCCAAGCTTAGAAGCCTCCCATACCTGGGAAACGTCCGCCGAAACTCTTAAAGGCGCGCATCATCTTAGCCATGCCGCCTTTTTTCATCATTTTCATCATGTCGCGGCTTTGTTCAAATTGTTTCAGCAGCTTGTTGACTTCCTGCACACTAACACCGGCACCTGCGGCAATTCTTCTCTTTCTGCTGGCCTTGATGATTTCAGGCTTGCGTCTTTCCTTCGGCGTCATTGAGTTGATGATGCCTTCGGTACGAGAAACCATCTTATTAGCTTGCGCATCATCAATGGAACCGGCAGCTTGAGCGAATTGAGCCGGAAGCTTTTCGATAAGAGAACTGAAGCTTCCGAGATTTTTAACCTGTGCGATTTGTTCTTTGAAATCTTCCAAGTCGAAGGCATCGCCTTTTTTGATCTTCTCAGCAAATTTCTGAGCCTTTTGGACATCGACAGCATTCTTAACGTCTTCAACCAACGAGACAATGTCGCCCATGCCGAGGATTCTGCCGGCCATCGCTTCTGGCTCGAATCTTTGGAAGCCTGTGAGTTTTTCACCGACACCGATAAACTTAATAGGCTTGCCTGTGACAAATCGGACGGAAAGGGCAGCGCCGCCCCTGGAATCGCCGTCCACCTTGGTTAAGATGATGCCGGTTAACGGTAGCTTTTCACCGAAGGCTTTGGCAGTATTAATGGCGTCCTGGCCGACCATCGCATCGACTACGAACAAGGTTTCGATCGGGTGAAGATTTTTCTCCAGCTCAGAGACTTCGTTCATCATCTGTTCATCGATGGCTAAACGGCCGGCCGTATCGACGATCAGAACATCGTAGAAGTGGCGTTTGGCGTAGTCCAAAGCTCTTTCTGCAATATCTAACGGCTTTTCATTCGGCTGGCTCGGGAAGAAATCAATGTCCGCCTGAGCAGAAACCGTCTTTAACTGTTCAATAGCGGCTGGGCGGTAGACGTCGGTGGAAACCGCTAATACTTTCTTTTTCTTTTTTTTGACGAGCCAGCGGCCGAGTTTACCTGCCGTTGTTGTTTTACCGGCACCCTGTAAGCCGGCCAATAAAAGTACGGCAGGAGGCTGAGTGGCAAGATTAAGTTCTCTTTGCTGCGGAGTGTCGCTGCCCCCGATAACTTCAGTAAGTTCTTTATGAACGATGCCGACTAAAGCCTGCCCCGGAGTTAAAGAACCTACGACTTCTTCTCCCAGCGCTTTTTCCTTAATACGCTTAATGAGATCTCGAACGACCGGGATGGCGACATCTGCTTCAAGCAGGGCAATTCGAACTTCCCGGAGCATTTCTTGGGTGTTGGACTCCGTAATGCGGGCCTGGCCTGTGATGGTCTTAACAACTTTGCTAAGTCTTTGTGTCAGTGAATCGAGCATGAATTTAATTCTAATTAAATGGTTACGCCTTACAATACAGTCATCAAATAATAAGAGACATATAGATGACAATTTATGCCATATTTTACGTGCTTGCAGCTGTTTTGTATTTAGCGGCAGCCTTTGGTATTTACAAAAGTTTTCAAGCAGAAACTCCTGAAAATACCTTTTGGATTCGGCCGGTTATTGTAGGCGGATTGATGATTCAGGCTTTTCTCATTTACGAAGCTTTGTTTACTCACGGTACTCCTCATTTCGGCCTGGCTTTAGCGCTTTCTATCACTCTCTTTACATGCACGCTGATCCTACTTATTGAGACCTTGTTCTCAAAGATTTCAGCGATGTTGATTTTCATTCTCCCGCTTGCCGCGGTTTCAATGGTGCTTCCTATCATTCTTCCTGGAACACCCTTAGGCCCGGAAACTGCCAGTTTCTCTTTCCGCATGCACCTACTGTTGGCTATTTTGGCTTACAGCTTGATGACAATGGCATTGGTTCAAGCTCTTTTGCTGGTTTCGGCTCATAACTTGCTTCATCAAAAGAAGCTCAGTGATGAACCGGAAGACGGAAAAGTCAGCCTTTTCGAAAGAATGCCTAGCGTCATTGAGATGGAAAAAATTCTTTTTCGTTTGATATGGGCCGGTTTTATTGCCTTAACTATTGCTATTCTTTTCGGACTGGTTTTTTCAGAGGAGCTTTTCGGACAGGCTTTCCGCCTTGATCACAAGACAATTGTGACCATCATGGCGTGGATGATTTTCGGTATTCTCCTGTTAGGACACCACTTCTTGGGATGGAGAGGCCGTTTTGCGGCCAGATGGACCGTTATTGGGTTCACGCTTCTCATGCTCTCCTACTTCGGTGTTAGATTTGTGCAGGAAGTGATTCAGTAAGAAGGTGTTATGGGAAGAATTCTATTTTTCGTAGTTATCGCATCCGCCCTTTATTTCGGCTGGAGAATGTGGAGAGTCAAGCAGATTCAAGAGAACCCTCAGAAAGACAGAACCCCTCATCCCATCACGAAGACTCCGGGTCACAAAATGGTTCAGTGCGACCATTGCGGGTTGTATTTGGATGAAGCCGAGGCTATTCGTAAGGATGGTCATTATTACTGCTGCAAGCAGCATATGATTGCTGGACCGAAGAATAATGAAAATTAGTCCTTCAGGCTGGTGCGATTCTGCGCAAGTTCTTCCGTCGCCATTTTTCAATGAAAGACCGGAGGAGCAGTCTATCGACTTGGTCGTTATTCACAACATCAGTTTGCCCGCTGGAAAGTTCGGTACGGGCGATGTAGACGCTCTTTTTATGGGATGTCTGGACTGTCAAAAAGATCCTTCCTACGAAGACTTGAAAGATCTCAAAGTGTCATCTCACTTCTTTATTTCAAGAACCGGAGAACTCAAGCAATACGTTTCTTGCAAGGAGCGGGCTTGGCATGCCGGAGTATCTTGTTTTCAAGGCAGAGAAAACTGCAATGACTTTTCCATCGGTATCGAGTTGGAAGGAACGGATAACACCAAGTTTGAAAGTGTTCAATATGAAAGGCTGGCAGCATTGCTGGATGCAATTGCAGATGTATATCCTATTAAAGCTGTTGCAGGTCACAGCGATATAGCCCCGAACCGAAAAACTGATCCGGGTCCTTGTTTTAGTTGGCTGCGTCTGATACGGCTTTGTGAAAATGGCAGAATAATCTCCTTTCCGTATGTGAAGTAAAAGAATTCTTTGAGAGTATTCGTCGATGCTCAAAGAGTTAAAACTGTAATAACATTGTGGGAAGGAGAGGAGGTTAGGTTAGAGATGTTTAGTTTATTTTTATTTACGCTTAAATTAGTTTGCTCCGCATTTGGATGTTTGCTACTTTTACGCGCATACATGCGTTTTATGTGTACACCGTCTAACGATCCTTTGTACGCATTTTGCTATTCCTTAACCGAGTGGGCAGTTAGATCCGCTTCAACTTTCATCAAACGAAGAGGTAACATTGACTGGCCGTCAATTTTTGTTTGCTACCTCGTTGCCGTCCTCTACCAATTCTTCCATTGGCTTGTAGGAAGCGGCTCCTTCGGTATCTTTCCCTTTATCTTGGGCTCGGCAGTACTCGTTGTTTATTGGGCAATTGAGCTGGCCATGTGGATTGCTTTGGCTTTCTGCATTTTCTCTTGGGTGAATCCCTCCGGGCAGATTTACAGAGTCACAAGTTTCTTGTCTTATCCGTTCTTGGCTCCCTTCAAGAAATTTATTCCGAACTGGCGCAACCTCGACTTATCGGCTATTGTGTTTTTCATTTTGGCAAATATTGCCTTAGCTGTATTAGCTCCGTTAACTTAACCTTTCTTCATTCGCTAGGAACAAAAAATATTCCTTTCCAAAAAGGAAGATTTTTTGTTGGAAAAAATAGAACTGAATAAACTATTCCCATAGCCTTTAGGAAGAATATTGTGGCAAACGCGGAAAAGAAATCAGTGTTTCTGATGCTGGAATGCGCCGTCGGGGATGCCTCGGGTATTTTTGAAGAAAAATCTAACAAAGGAATTTTCTCAAAAATAAAAAGCTCAAACCGAAATTTGAGCTTTTAATTTGGCTCCCCGAGTTGGACTTGAACCAACGACCTGCGGATTAACAGTCCGTCGCTCTACCGACTGAGCTATCGGGGAATGGAAATTTTTCAATTTTTAATCTTTGGCTCCCCGAGTTGGACTTGAACCAACGACCTGCGGATTAACAGTCCGTCGCTCTACCGACTGAGCTATCGGGGAATCAATGAGAACGTAACTATATACGAGTTTTTTTCTCAGTGCAAATCAAAAATAAGAAAAAATTTGTTTTTCTACAAAGATGTCCTTTTTTTACAACACTTCTTTAATAGCCTTTGCAGTGTAGGCAACATTGGCCTTATTCAAAGAAGCCACGCAGATGCGACCGGACTTGACGGCATAAACGCCGAATTCATCTTTAAGTCTTTGAACTTGTTCAGGTGTCAAACGCGAGAAGGAGAACATACCGTGCTGATCTTCAATAAACGAGAAGTCAACCTTTGCTCCTTCTTTCTTGAGTGCTTCAGCCAGGAGGTGACGCATTTCTTTAATGCGTTCGCGCATCCCTTTTAAATCTTCATGCCACTGCTGAAGAAGTACCGGGTCGTTAAGGACGGCAGAAACAATCTTGGCGCCGTGAGCAGGCGGATTAGAGTAGTTCGCACGAATGACGGACTTCAGTTTGGAGTTAACCCTCTTAGCTTCTTCTTCGGATTTGCAAACGACTGTGAGAGCGCCGATTCTTTCCCCGTACAGAGAGAAGGATTTAGAGAAGGAGTTGGAGACGAAGAAAGGAATGCCTGAATCAGCGAACTGTCTGATGGAGCCGGCGTCTTCGTTAAGTCCTGCACCAAAGCCTTGGTAGGCGATGTCTAAGAACGGAATGAGGCCTTTGTCGCGGCAAACTTCAACGACTTGTGCCCATTGTTCTTGGGTTAAATCAACACCGGTCGGGTTGTGACAGCAAGCATGAAGAATAACAACAGTATCTTTCTTTAAGCCTTTGAGACATTCGAGCATGGCAGGGAAGTCGATTTCACCTGTCTTTTTATCATAATAAGGATAAGAACCTACTTTGAAACCGGCGGATTCAAAGATGGCAACGTGGTTTTGCCAAGTTGGGGCACTGACGACAGCTTCGGGATTCTTAAGGACTGTCGCCAAGAAATCGGCGCCGACTTTAAGAGCACCTGTTCCGCCTAAAGACTGAACGGTGGCAGCACGTTTAGTCTTAACAACTTCAGAATCCGGCCCGAAGATTAATTTCTGAACGCCTGAAGTAAAGGCAGGTATACCGGAAATCGGTAAATAAGTATGAGGTGCACCTGCTTCAGCAAGTTTTTTTTCAGTCTGCTCAACTACCTTAAGTAAAGGAACCTTTCCTTCCTCTGTGCAGTAGACGCCAATACTTAAATTAACCTTTTCCTTACGAGGGTCAGTTTTGAACGCTTCGTTTAATCCCAGAATAGGATCGTCCGGAGCCATTTCAACGACATCAAAAACAGAGGTACTCATCGTTTTTCCTTAAAAAGTTACTAATTGTGAAGATTTGAAACTTAACTTTATAAGACTAATCCAAAATTTGTAAGGAAATCCGATTCAGGAGAGCTTTTTTGTAGCTCAAAGGAGCGTTGACATGTAGAGATTTTCTTGATTGAAAAGAAAGGTCAAATTCCTCAGCGGTAGAGAGAGAAAATACGTGTGACCACAAAAGCAACAGGGGTTATTGTAACCAAACCCAAATTGAGAAAATTTATTGACAAATATCTCAGAGATATATAGACTTCTCTACGTCTGTTAAGACAATCTTAATTTTATTAGGAGTGCTGCTATGTGCATCTTCAACATCGGCAAGTGCCTATTCAACATAGGCATGCGCCGCACTCGTCATCTGACGCAGTTTTCAATGCGCGATTGCTTTTCCTTCGATAAATTCAGCGGCACGGGCCGCTAGTCCTCTGCTCCAGCGGCTTTTAGCCCTCCTGGATCCTAACCATTTCCGGTTAAGTTCAAGTTTGTGATTCTCTATGTCTCTCAGTGGGAAGAGATTGGTCGACTATTGCCGTTCATAAACTTGGGCACAAAATTCGCTTAAAAATTTTTTGATGGAGTTATTACTTTAAGTAATAAAACCAGAGGACACTATTATGCATAAAATGAAAATTGCTGCTTCCCAGAAAATTAAAGACATGCTTCAAGTTGAACGCGAAGTTGTAGATCTTGTTACAGCTGATTTAACTGAAGTTTCTGCAGTAGTTATTAGCCTTGACGACTACCGTAACGGTAAATTGAAGAGAGTTGATGCAACTGCATTCGGTCTTCCAATTTTCTTAATGATGGATTCCGATCAGGAAACACCTAAAGAATTGATCGGCCGTATCGTTGGTGTTATCAATGACGACCCAACAAACCGCCGTCTCTATGGCCGTCAAATCGACGAAGCTGCTAGAGGATATGAAAGCAAAGTTCTTCCTCCGTTCTTTGGGGCTCTTACACACTATGTAAGACAGGGTAAAGCACAATTTGACTGCCCGGGACACCAAGGCGGTTCTTATTTCCGCCGTCATCCGGCAGGCCGCGCTTTTTATGACTTCTTCGGTGAAGAAATTTTCCGTTCCGACCTCTGCAACGCGGACGTTTCCATGGGAGACCTTTTGATTCACGAAGGCGCTCCATGCGAATCTCAAAAAGCAGCTGCCAAGATTTACAACGCTGATAAGACTTATTTCGTTTTGAACGGTACATCCGCTTCTAATAAGGTTGTGCTGAATGCTTGTTTAACACCGGGAGACTTGGTTCTTTACGATAGAAATAACCACAAGTCCATTAACCACGGTGCTCTTCTTCAGGCTGGTGCAACACCGATTTATTTGGAAACTGCACGCAATCCGTATGGATTTATTGGCGGTATTGATGAAAAATGCTTTGACGAAGCTTACTTAAGAAAGCTGGTTGCCGAAAAAGTTCCTGAAAAAGCAAATGCTAAGAGACCGTTTAGACTTGCCGTTATTCAGCTCGGTACTTATGACGGAACTATTTACAACGCCCGTCAAGTAGTTGACAAGATCGGCCATCTCTGTGATTACATTCTGTTCGATTCCGCATGGGTTGGTTACGAACAGTTTATTCCAATGATGAGAGATTGCTCTCCATTGCTTTTGGATTTGGGACCAGAAGACCCAGGCATCTTCGTTACTCAGTCTGTTCATAAGCAACAAGCAGGTTTTTCACAGACTTCTCAGATTCACAAGAAAGACTCTCATATCAAGGGCCAAGACAGATACATTCCTCATAAAGTCGTTAACAACGCCTTTATGATGCACGCTTCTACAAGCCCGTTCTATCCTCTTTTTGCCGCTCTTGACGTCAATGCCAAGATGCAGGAAGGTGAAGCAGGAAGAAGATTGTGGGCCGATTGCGTCAGAACAACTATTGAAGCTCGCAAACTTCTATTGGCAACTTGCCACTACATCAAGCCGTTTATTCCTACAAAGGTTAACGGAACTCCATGGCAGGATTATCCGACAGAACAGATTGCTACAGATCTGAACTTCTTCAAGTTTGGTCCCGGTGAAAAATGGCATGCCTTCGAAGGATACGGTCAGGATCAATACATGGTCGATCCATGCAAGTTCTTACTCACAACTCCGGGTATCAATCCTGAAACAGGTGAATACGAAGAGTTCGGCGTTCCGGCAACTATTTTGGCCAACTACTTGCGCGAAAACGGTATCATTCCTGAAAAGAACGATTTGAATTCCATTTTGTTCTTGATGACTCCTGCCGAAGACAAAGAAAAGATGGACCATCTGGTTACACAGATTGCCCGCTTCGAAAGATTGCTTGACGAAAATGCAGCTCTTGAAGATGTTCTGCCAAGTGTTTACAAGGCCAATGAAGAACGTTACAAGGGCTATACAATCAGACAGCTCTGCCAAGAAATGCACGATTTCTACAAAGAGAGAAACATTAAGGAAATTCAAAAGCAAATGTTCCGCTTTGATTATTTCCCGAAATCTGTTGTTAATCCGCAAGAAGCTCACTTTGCCTTCCTTCGCGGCCAAACTGATCTCATTCCAATGGAGCAGGCAGAAGGCAGAGTCGCTGCTGAAGGAGCTCTTCCTTATCCACCGGGAGTTCTTTGCTGCTTCCCGGGCGAAGTTTGGGGTGGTCCGGTTCTGCAGTACTTCTTAGCATGGGAAGAAGCTATTAACCGTATGCCTGGATTCGCTCCGGAGCTGCAGGGTGTATACCTCAAGAACGAAGACGGCAAGAAGAGAGTTTATTGCTACGTCCTCAAAGAAGAGGTTGCAAAACGCTTGTCTCAGCCTAAAGCGTAATTTCTTCCAACGTCCGGAGCCGGGAGGCTCCGGGGATCAACTTACTTATTCGGATAAAAAATATCATGTCTGAAAATCGTGCAAAGATGTCCGTCACGCAGTTGACACTGCTTACTGCTATTAATATGATGGGCTCCGGTATTGTTATGCTTCCTACAAAGTTGGCAGAAGTGGGAACTATCTCAATCCTCTCTTGGTTAATTACCGCTTTAGGTTCTTTGTGCTTGGCTTATGCATTTGCTAAGTGCGGTATGTTCAGTAAACGTCCAGGTATGGGCGGCTATACAGAATACGCATTCGGTAAGGCCGGTAACTTCATGGCAAACTACACTTACGGTGTATCTTTGCTGTTTGCTAATATCGCTATTGCTATTACATGTGTCGGTTATGGCGCTGAATTCTTGGAAATGGAACTAAGCCCGGTAGCCGTGTGTATTTCTACAATCGTTGTGCTTTGGCTTTGCACAGTAGCAAACTTTGCCGGTGCCTCTATTACCGGTAAATTCAGCTCGGTTGCTGTTTGGTGCGCCATCCTCCCGGTTCTTTGCTTGTCCGTTATCGGCTGGTTCTGGTTCAGCCCGACAATGTACATCGAAGCTTGGAACCCTCATAACGAACCGTTCTTTAGCGCTGTCGGTGCTTCGATTTCCATGACTTTGTGGGCCTTCCTTGGATTGGAAAGCGCTTGTGCAAACTCTGACGCCGTTGACAATCCTGAAAAGAATGTTCCAATCGCAGTATTGGCTGCTACGATTGGTGTGGCAATCATATACATTGTTTCCACCAACATCATCGCCGGTATTGTTCCTAACGCAGAACTCGTGAAATCTAATGCTCCGTTCGGTTTGACATTTACCATGATGTTCAACTCCACAATCGGTAAGATCGTCATGTTCATGCTGGTTCTGTCTTGTGCGGGTTCTACTCTTGGCTGGCAGTTCACAATTGCTAAAGTATTCCAGCAGTCTGCTGTTGACGGTTTCTTCCCGAAAGCCTTTGCTAAAGTTAACAAATGGGAAGCTCCGGTTCTCGGTATGCTGATTATTGTTGCAGTTCAAACAGGTTTCTGCTTCATGACAATCAGCCCTGAATTGTTCAAGCAGTTCAACAGACTCGTCGACCTTGCTGTTGTGACAAACATCATGCCTTACATCCTGTCTATGGCAGCTCTGCCGGTTATCATGAAGGCAGCTCATGTTGAAGTCACAAAAGCTAAAGTGTATGTCTTTATCGGTTTCGTAGGTGCGGTTTACAGTTTCTACGCTTTGTTCTCCACCGGCATCAACGAAGTTTTCTGGGGTTCTTTAGCTACATTCCTCGGTTGGACTCTCTGGGGCTTTATCGCACCGAAGTTCAGTAAAAATGAAGCTTAATAAATCTAACATAGATAGCAATTCTCTAGGGTACGTGAAGGCCGCCGTAAGGCGGTCTTTGTGTCACTGCCTGTTTTGAAGTTGATTTCACTATAGAAATAAGAATGGTTGAGAAGGATGAGCCGTCTCAGTTGCGGGACATGACGACAGTGTCAACAAAATAAACTCAGAAGTTTTAAGCAAAAAAATTGGACCAAGAGAACTTGAAATTCCAGGCCCAACTTTTTAAAACTTCTATGACAAATTAATTTTTGGCGATAAGGCTCGGTTCTGTGAAGATTTTTCCCGTGTAATCGATCTTGACCAGAATGTGTTTATTTTCTATCTGGATCCCTTCAACTTTCACCTCTTTCTTGACGAATGCTGTCTTGACCGGTACAAACTTTCCTTTAGAAAGAGAGTCTGCGTCCCAGCGATGAACGAATTTAGCGTTTGCTGTACCAAAAACTAAAAGACCAGCGGCTAAGATCAAGAAAATTTTCTTCATTTTTCCCCTCCTTGGTTCTGAAATCATCCTAACACGTCAATCGAAAGAGAGATATTAGGGTTAAGTCCCCAGTGAATTTTGCCGACGAGGGAATATTTCACAATTTTTTGTTTGCTAAATTCTTTTGGAACAAGGCGGGACGGGCGCCGCAGAAAATCGGTGAAGAGGAAAGAGACAAAATTAATGACTTCAATATGTTGTGGAAAGAATAATACAGTCGAGTCCTTCTCTTGGATATTTTTCTCTAAAGCCATTACAGAAGCTCTGGGAATTGCCTTTCTCATCTCAAATTGAAAATCTATACTCTTTGGAATTGACTGCGAGTGATAGGATTATCCGAGTAGTTAGGAGAAGTTAGTTGACAAATATTATTCGTTATCCAAATTCCCCGTTTGAACTCCACCAACCTTTTGAGCCGGCAGGCGATCAACCTCAGGCAATTAAGGAATTAGTGGAAGGCGTAGAAGACGGACTTGCGGCACAGACCCTATTAGGCGTGACCGGCAGTGGTAAAACTTTTACCATGGCTAATGTAATTGCCAAAACAGGGCTGCCGACCCTTATCATGGCCCCGAATAAAACCTTGGCTGCACAGCTCTATTCGGAAATGAGAGATTTCTTCCCGAATAATGCTGTTGAATATTTCGTCAGCTACTACGATTACTATCAGCCGGAAGCCTACGTTCCCCAGCGCGACCTCTTTATTGAAAAAGATTCTTCAATTAACGAGCACATCGAACAGATGCGTTTGGCCGCTTCTAAGAGCGTGCTAGAAAGACGTGACGTCATTATTGTGGCGACCGTCAGTGCAATTTACGGTATCGGAAAACCGGAGTCCTACACGGAAATGCGGCTTATCTTAAAGCGCGGACAAAGAATTGATCAGCGTGACTTGATTGCTCATTTGGTCAGAATCCAATATCAGAGAAATGATATGGATTTCATTCGAGGGACGTTCCGCGTCCGTGGCGACACTATCGATGTATTCCCGGCCGAGCATTCAGAATTGGCATTGAGAATTCAGCTCTTTGATGATGAAATTGAGGAAATGTATTTCTTTGATCCGCTGACAGGGAAGGTCAGACATAAAGTGGATCGTTTCTCGATTTATCCGACTTCTAACTATGTGACCCCGCGTCATGACATTCTTCGGGCTATTGACACGATTAAGGAAGAACTTAAAGAAAGAGAAGCCACATTCCTGAGCGAAGGGAAACTGCTGGAAGCTCAGAGAATTAAAGAAAGAACACAGTTCGACCTTGAGATGCTAAATGAACTCGGTTTCTGTAAAGGCATCGAGAACTACAGCCGTCATTTATCGGGGGCGTTACCAGGAGAACCTCCTCCGACGTTAATTGATTATCTGCCAAAAGATGCCTTGATGTTCTTTGATGAATCTCATGTCTTGTTGGGTCAGATCGGAGGAATGTACCGAGGAGACGCATCAAGAAAAGACACTCTTGTTCAATACGGCTTCAGACTGCCGAGTGCTAGAGACAACCGTCCGCTTAAATTTGATGAGTTTGAACGGAAGATGAGAAGAGCAATTTTTGTTTCCGCTACCCCTTCCAAATATGAGGCTGAGCATTCGTCCCAGATTGTTGAGCAAGTGGTTCGCCCGACAGGTTTGATCGATCCGGAAGTAGAAGTACGCCCGGCAGGGACTCAGGTGGATGATGTTTTAGCTGAAATCAAGGAGCGGGTACCCAAAGGACAAAGAGTATTAATAACGACACTTACAAAGAAAATGGCAGAAGATCTGACTGAGTTCTTGGAAGATAACGGAGTTAAGGTTCGTTACTTGCACTCTGATATTGATACGGTTGAAAGAGTGGAGATCATCCGTGATTTGCGTGCCGGCGTTTTCGATGTATTAGTGGGCATTAACTTGCTTCGTGAAGGCTTGGATATTCCTGAGGTTGCTCTTGTGGCTATTTTGGATGCGGATAAAGAAGGATTCCTGCGCAGTGAGCGTTCTTTAATTCAAACCATCGGCCGTGCAGCACGTAACGTAGAAGGAAAAGCTATTCTTTACGCCGATAAAATTACCGACTCCATGCGTTTGGCTATGGAAGAAACGGGAAGAAGACGCAAGAAACAAAGCGACTTCAATAAGGCTCACGGAATTACGCCGAAGAGCGTAAAGAAAGAAATTAAAGACATTATCGATGGAGTCTACAAAGATCTGGTTGATGATCCGGCTTCAAATCTTGTTGACGGGATGGACTGGGAAAGAATGGATCCCAAAGAGCTGGCCAGAGAGATCAAAAAACTGGAAAAAGAAATGTTCGAGTGTGCTAAGAATTTGGAATTTGAGAAGGCTGCTGCTATTCGCGACAAACTAAGCACCGTGAAAAAACAAGTTTTTGGTGCTGACGGCCACGACTCTGATGAAAAAATCTAAAAAATTTCGTCACAAAAGAGCGCAAGATAGGAAAATACATACTTTTATTTTTCAATAATTTTGCTTACTATATATCAGTCTTAAAAGAGGCATTGTCCCTTTTAAGAGCGATTTCTGTGCCTGTTTTAACGTAACTGGTTGGATTTGAAGAAAAAAATTAAAAATTGGCGTAATTAATTATGGTTAAAGTTTTATTTGTCTGTATGGGAAATATTTGCCGTTCCCCTACTGCTGAAGCGGTTTTTGAAAAAATGGTCCGTGAAGCTGGCTTGAGCGATCGTGTTATCGTTGATTCTGCCGGTACTTATGGCTATCACGTCGGAGAGGCTCCGGACGTTCGTGCTCAAATCGCAGGAAGGAAGCGCGGATATGATCTTTCCAACCTTAAAGCCAGACAAATAACTGTAGATGATTTCCGCGAATGCGACTTCATTTTGGCTATGGACTGGGAAAATCTTACTGCAATGCAGCAGATTTGCCCTCCTATGTACAAGCACAAATTGGCTCTCTTGATGCGTTATGCGAGCGAAAACGACACGGCTGTTGTTCCTGATCCGTACTATGGCGGCAATGAAGGCTTCAACACAGTGTTGGATTATTGCGAAGATGCGTGTGAAGGTCTGCTTGATGTTGTCAAGAAGAGAGCTTCTATGTATACGCCTTCGAGAAACTTCTAAAATTACGCGCTTACTAAAGGACCGAATAGGTCCTTTTTTAGTATCTGGGATTTATCTAGAGAAATCCTTCACCCAACAGCTTGCTTGCTCAAAACTTTTCCGGCAGTGACTTCCTTTTCACATTAATTACTTCTTCAACGGTATCATCTTTTTGAATGAGAAAATCGTTCCCCAAATGAGCGGCCTCTATTTCATTGCCTTTTTGGACTCAAAATAGTTTCGTTTATTTAACAAACACTTGTAAAGATTCTCGGCAGTCTTACTTTTCTGCTTAATAAAAAATCGCGCAAAGATCTCGGGCTCAGGATGAAAAACAATATTTCCGACAGTTGCACTCGGAAATTGATGAGAGTATATTCCCGACTAAATTAATCGGAATAGGATAATGAAGCTTACTACTAAAGGAAGATTTGCTGTCACTGCGATGCTTGATATTGCGCTTCAAGCCCCGCAGGAGCATGTCACTATAGCGGAAATAAGTGCTAGAAGACACTTGTCTCCGTCCTATCTCGAACAGCTTTTCGGAAAACTGAGAAAGGCAGGTTTGGTCGAAGGCAACCGCGGTCCGAAAGGTGGCTACCGCTTAGCTAAATCTTCCGATCAGATTCGAGTTGACGAGATCCTTGATGCGGTCGATTCAACCCTGAAGACTTCCGAATGTACAAAGTCCCGAGCCGGCTGTGACGGTCAGGGAGAATGTATCACCTTTGATTTATGGGACAGCCTCAATGAAGAAATGCGAAAGTTTCTTCATGACATTTCTCTTAAAGATCTTGCGGAAAAGAAGCTGCTTAAGGATCAAGGTATTCAACAAGTAAAGATTGTTAAACCTTCAAAATCTAATTGCTCTAAAAAATAAATGGAGTCCATAATGAAATTCCCTATCTATCTTGACTACTCTGCAACAACTCCAACTGACCCAAGAGTTGTAGAGAAGATGATTCCGTATCTGAATGAACATTTCGGTAATGCGGCTAGCACAAGCCATCCTTATGGTTGGGATGCAAAGGAAGCCGTTGAAAACGCCCGTGCGGAAGTTGCAAAATTGATCAACGCCGATCCGAAAGAAATCGTTTGGACCAGCGGTGCAACAGAAAGCGATAACTTGGCTATCAAAGGTGCAGCCAGATTTCACAAGGATAAGGGCAAACATTTAATCACAGTCAAGACAGAACACAAGGCAGTTCTTGACTCCATGAGAGAGCTTGAAAGAGAAGGTTTTGAAGTTACTTACTTAGGCGTTGGAAAAGACGGTTTAATCGACCTCGACGAGCTCGCTAAAGCAATGCGTCCTGACACAACATTGGTTTCCGTTATGGCTGTCAACAACGAAATCGGTGTTGTCCAAGATATCGAAAAGATCGGTGAAATGTGTCGTGAAAGAGGCATCCTCTTCCACTGCGATGCTACGCAAGCAGCCGGTAAGATTCCTCTGGATATGGAAAAACTCAAAATCGATTTGATGAGCTTGTCCGCTCATAAAGTCTACGGTCCAAAGGGCATGGGAGCTCTTTACGTTCGCCGCAAACCTCGCGCCAGAATCGAAGCTATTATTCACGGCGGTGGCCATGAAAGAGGTATGAGAAGCGGTACGCTTGCTACGCACCAGATCGTCGGAATGGGTGAAGCTTATCGTCTGGCCCGTCTTGAATTAGAGCAGGAGGCCGAAAGAGAAAGAAAACTCCGCGACAAGCTCCTCAAAGGCCTCTCTGAAATTGAAGCCGTTCATGTAAACGGCAGCATGGAACATCGTGCCCCGTTCAATTTGAATATGAGTTTTGAGTTTGTTGAAGGTGAAGCTTTGATGGCCCGCTGCAAAGATGTTGCCGTTTCTTCCGGTTCCGCATGTACATCCGCCAGCTTGGAACCTTCTTATGTTCTGAAAGCCTTAGGAATCGATGATGAGTTGGCTCACAGCTCTATCCGTTTTTCTATCGGCAGATTTACAACCGAAGAAGAAATCGACTACACCATCAAGCTCTTTAAAGAAAATGTAGCAGCATTAAGAGAGCTCTCTCCGTTGTGGGAAATGCACAAAGAAGGTACAGATCTCAAGTCTGTCGAGTGGAAAGAACATTAATAAGGAATTGACGTAATGCAATACAGCGAAAAAGTAATGGACCATTTCAACCATCCGAGAAATGTCGGACGTTTGGATAAGAATGATCCTAATGTCGGAACAGGAACACGTGGCGCACCTGCTTGCGGCGATGTGCTTAGCCTCCAGATTAAAGTCAATGACCAAGGCGTTATCGAAGACGCTAAGTTCAAAACTTACGGCTGCACTAGCGCTATCGCTTCCTCTTCTCTGGTCACCGAATTGATCAAAGGTAAGACTCTTGAAGAAGCCCAACAGCTCAAAAATACAGCTATTGCTGAAGAGTTGGAACTTCCTCCTGTCAAAATCCACTGCTCAATTCTTGCAGAGGATGCAATTAAGGCAGCCGTAGAAGATTACCGTCATAAACAAGAACAATTAGGAAAGAAATAATGGCAGTTACCTTGACTGAAAAAGCCGCTGAACACGTTCAGAAGTTCTTGACAAAGCGCGGCAAGGGCATTGGGATTCGCGTCGGCGTGAAGACCAGCGGATGCTCCGGCATGGCTTACGCTCTTGAATTTGCTGATGCAGCAGAGCCTGAAGACAATGTTTTCGAGTCTTACGGAATCAAGGTCATTGTCGATCCAAAGAGCCTTGTATACATTGACGGTACAGACATCGATTTCGTGAAAGAGGGGCTGAACTCCGGATTTAAGTTCACCAATCCGAACGAGAAAGAAAGCTGCGGCTGCGGCAAATCCTTTCACGTTTAATTCAGTTTAGGAGAGATGAGTTGACTGCTTTTAATGCCTTTCAAATTTTTAATATGCCCGTGAGCTTCAAGATTGATGAAGCTGAACTCGGACAAAAATACTTCCAGATTCAGAAAATGGTGCATCCGGATAGGTTTGCATCCGCCTCTGAAGCTGAAAAGAGAAATGCTCAGCAGTGGTCAACTCGTTTGAACGATGCCTACTCCGTTCTGAAAGACCCCATCCAAAGGGCCAAGCTTGTTTGTGCGCTTTTGGGATCTCCGGTGGATGAAGAATCCAGCGGCTCAATTAATGAAGAGTTTTTAATGGATCAGCTGATTCGCCGCGAAGAAATCTCAACAGCTAAAGAAGCAAATGATGAGACCCGGCTGAAGAAGCTAAAAGAAGAAATCTCCGGGGAAAAAGAAGACTTGCTAAAAAAAGTCGAACATTCTTTGGACGAGGATAAAGATCCAAAAACTGCCAGTGAGAACATTAAAAAAATAATGTTCCTCGCAAGGCAATTAGAAGATTTGAAATAACTTTATGTCTTTATTGCAAATTTCCGAACCCGGTATGTCAACCGCTCCCCATGAGGAGCGGTTAGCCGTAGGTATAGACCTAGGAACTACCAATTCCTTAGTGGCGACCGTGCGTAATGGCTCACCGGAAGTACTTGTTGATGAAAAAGGAGAAAAGCTTCTTCCTTCCGTTGTTAGATATCTTGAAAACGGAGAGGTGGAAGTCGGTGAAGAAGCCAGACTGAAATCTTCGGAAGATCCTCTCAATACAATTTCCAGTGTTAAGCGACTAATGGGCAGAAGTGCTGACGAAGTCAGACAAGAGGGCTCTTACATCTCCTATGATTTAACAGATGGCGAAGGAATGCTTAGACTTCGCACGGTAAACGGGGAAAAATCTCCGGTTGAAGTTTCTGCAGAAATCCTTAAAAAGCTTAAATCACGGTCTGAAGAAGCGTTAGGCGGTGAACTTGTCGGTGCTGTCGTAACAGTTCCGGCTTATTTCGATGATGCTCAAAGACAAGCAACCAAAGATGCCGCCAAATTGGCAGGATTAAACGTACTGCGTTTGTTAGGCGAGCCAACCGCTGCCGCATTAGCTTACGGGCTTGATAAAGGAGCCGAAGGTCTTTATATCGTGTTCGACTTGGGAGGCGGTACTTTTGACGTCTCTATTCTGCGCTTGTCCAAGGGAGTGTTTGAAGTTCTTGCCACCGGCGGCAATAGCCAGTTAGGCGGCGATGATTTCGACCAAAGATTGTATTGCTGGATTTTAGAGCAGGCAGGATTGTCCTTCCTCAATAAATCCGATTCTCGTCTTCTCTTGGGAAAAGCCAAACAAGCTAAAGAACATTTGACTACTCACGAAAGGGCAGTTATTCACGCAACTTTGAGCGACGGAAAGATTGTTAATCTGACTATTTCCAGAGAGCCTTTTGCCGCTATCACCGCTCATCTTGTTAATAAATGCATTGAAACGACAAAAAACACTCTTAAAGATGCAGGCTTGAAACGCAGCGAAATCAAAGGGGTTGTTTTAGTCGGCGGTTCAACCCGTATGCCGAATGTTCGTGAAGCGGTAGAAAACTATTTTGATCAGCCGCCTTTAACCGATATCGATCCGGATGAAGTGGTTGCGGTTGGAGCTGCTATGCAGGCCAACTTGCTTGCCGGCAATCAATCCGGTGAAGATTGGCTTTTGCTAGACGTCACTCCGCTATCTCTCGGCATCGAAACTATGGGCGGTCTAGTAGAAAAAGTCATTCCAAGAAATACGGCAATTCCAGTTGCCATGGCGCAAGATTTCACAACTTTTAAGGACGGTCAGACAGCAATGTCTTTCCACGTCGTTCAAGGCGAAAGGGACATGGTCGAAGATTGCCGTTCTTTGGCAAAATTCTCGCTTAGAGGAATTCCTCCGATGGTTGCCGGAGCTGCAAGAATCCGCGTTACCTTCCAGGTGGATGCCGACGGTCTTCTTTCAGTTTCAGCAAGAGAAAACACCACGGGAGCAGAAGCGTCCGTTTCCGTTAAGCCGTCCTATGGTTTGAGCGAAGATGAAATCACCAGAATGCTTAAAGATTCCCATGGTCATGCTGAAGAAGACATGAAACTGAGAGAGCTGCGTGAGCAGAAAGTTGAAGCAGCCCGCTTGCTTGAATCTACAGAGTCCGCTTTAAAGACTGATGCCGACTTGCTTAATGCTGAGGAACGTTCTCAAATCGACGCTTTAATTGAGGATCTTGTTCGTGTTAAGGAGCAAGATGACACTGAGGCGATTAAGAAAGCAATCAATGCCCTTTCTAAAGGGACTGAAGATTTCGCTGCCCGCAGAATGAATCGAACAATCCTTGCAGCTTTGCAGGGTAAGTCTGTTTACGAGGTATAAAGATGCCAAAAATTACAGTTCTCCCCCATGAAACTATTTGCCCTAACGGCAAGGAATTTGAAGTACCGGCAGGTACTAACTTAGCTCGTGCTTTATTGGACAACGGCGTTCCAATTGAACACGCCTGCGAATTGTCTTGTGCATGTACAACTTGCCACTGTTATATCGACAAAGGATTCGATACCCTTGCTCCGGCTGAGGACGATGAGGAAGACTTGCTTGATCAGGCCTGGGGATTGAAGTCTAATTCAAGACTGTCTTGCCAAACTACAGTTGGTGATGAAGACATTACCGTGGAGATTCCTAAGTATTCTAGAAACCACGCTAGGGAAGCTTTTTAAATATGAAGTGGTCTGATACAAGAGATATTGCTATTGCTTTAGCGGATGAGTATCCCGATCAGGATCCATTGAAGCTTGGTTTTCCGCAGATGCATCAGATGATCTGTGAACTTGACGGGTTTGAAGATGATCCTGAGGCCAGTAATGAAAAGATCCTTGAAGCGATCTTAATGGCGTGGCTTGATGAAGTTGAGTAATTCAAGCAGTTAGGGAAGTACCTGGACTTTCCGAGATAAACAAAAGCGGCCGCAAGGCCGTTTTTGTTTAAAGAAAAATGAAATTGGGCTGCCTCTAGCCAAAGCATTCCAAACACACGGGCCTATTCAGAAGAGAGAGTTTGCAGACATGCTTCTTAAGGTTTTGCACTATTTGACACGTAGGATTAAATCTCCTGATAGCTGATAAGACCCGCTGTAAGGCCGTTCTTGTTGGCAATTGATAATAGAACAGTCAGAGAAGATTAAATCCAAAGGATTGTAGTTCTGCATTCTTTTATTAAAAAATCTCAGAAAACTTCTGACAAAGAGCTGAAAATTGCAGGGAACCGCCTTAAGGAGGTTAAGAATGGCTGATAGAACTTCCATGACTCATGAAGAAATGATCGCAAGATGGAAAGAAAACCCTGACTTTTGTAATGCTGTCAAAGAGCTTGACGATCAGTACGCTCTCCTTGATGCTGCTTTAGCCGCAAGAAAAGAGCAACAACTTTCCCAAAGTGATGTAGCAAAGAGAATGCAATTGCCTCGGTCTGCGGTTTGCAGACTAGAAGCAAACCTTAAAGAAGGAAAACTTCCTACTTTCGCTGTGTTACAACGATATGCGCATGCTATTGGTAAAAAAATCGAAATAAGGCTTATCTGAAAGGCTTAGATTCCTTAGATTCAAAAACGGAGTGGAAATTAAAGTAATTCCAAGAGAGTGAAACAGAGGTTCACTGGATCAAGACAGATAGCACTATATGAGGCATCCTGTGTGGTCAAGAATAAAGTCAAGACAAAACGATCAGAAAATATCGGAGAATTGATGGAATGAATTAAGAAGAACTGCCCAAAAGACCAGATGCTGATCGCTTAAAACTTTACAGATGAGATTCCGTGAAGCCTGCGGACGATCCAGATAAGAGTGCCTCGGGCTTTTTTCGTCAATACGCCTATGCCCTTCAAAACAAGTGGTTTGTATAGCTGATAAGATCCGCTGAAAGGCCGTTCTTGTTGGCAATTGATAATAGAACAGACAGAGAAGATTCAAATGTGAATGCACCGATAGCAGCTCTTTGAATCACTTCTTCTTGTGTTAAAAGTTCGAATTTCTCGACCTCTCCGTCAACGTTGTGAGGAACAAAGTTGTCGCTAACATCAGCATCGAACATAATCGTATGTTCGAACATCCATCCTTCGGTTACTGCTCTGGAAATCAAATGGCGCTCTAGAAAATGAAATTGGAGAGTGCCTTCTTCGATACCGGCTTCCTCCCAGCTTTCTCGTGCCATGGCAGTCAGAAATGTCTCGCCGATAGGGACCATGCCGGCTGCGCAATTATCCCAATAGCCCGGGTTTATCGCCTTCTTAAATGAACGTTGAGACACCCATAGACGGCCGTCTTGTGTGTAAGGATTTAGATGAACGGCAAAGGTTGAAAGAGCAAATGGTCTGGCCATCGCTCTTTCAATTTCGGCTAATCCCGTGGTTCTGCCGAAGTCTTTGACAGAAACCACCGGTAGTAACTCGTCTCGCCACGCTGTGACAAGACCGCATTGTTTAAAAATCTGAGAAATTGCAGCAATTCTTTTAGAGGCTTGCTGCGGATTTTCTGCCAAAATCCGACATCTGGAACACGGTCCGTCAAGCTCTATAAAACGGAATGTTTTCTTGAGAAAAACGGCTTCTCTGCTCTTCAAATGTCCCACAAGAATATCGTTTAAAAATAAAGAAATTCTTGTCGCCGGAACCTTTTCATCAGCTTGTTTTCCTAGCGTGGTAAGAAGGTTAACCAACAGATCTTTGGCAGAATTACTCAGCATTTTTATGACTCGGGACGCATATGTGGGAAGAGAAGAACATCACGGATGCTGGCAGAATCAGTCAAGAGCATGACGAATCTGTCTAAACCTACACCGCAGCCGCCTGTCGGAGGAAGGCCGTATTCAAGAGCGCGAACATAGTCAGCGTCGTAGTACATGGCTTCATCGTCGCCTTCTGCTTTGAGTTTTGCTTGAGCTTGGAAACGAGCGGCCTGATCCTGAGGATCGTTCAATTCGCTGAAGCCGTTTGCTGTTTCACGTCCGGCCATGAAAAGTTCAAAGCGTTCCGTGATTTCCCGATTCTTGTCGGAAGCTCGGGCTAACGGAGAGATTTCAACCGGATAGTCAATGATGTATGTCGGCTGAATCAATTTGGCTTCAGTTGTTGCTTCGAACATGGCCATTTGAAGGGCTCCGATACCAATGTTCTTCTTCTGTGGCTCTCCGAGTCTTTCCAGTTCTTTGTGCATGAAGTCGGCGTCTTCAAGATTTTCTGCTGTGTACTGCGGGCAGTATTTAAGAACGGCGTCTTTTGCTGTCAGGCGATCAAACGGCTTGGAAAGGTCGATGGTGTGGCCCTGATACTGAATAATTTCTGTGCCGATAGTCTGGTTGGCAACAAAGCGGAGAAGTTTTTCTGTGTAATCCATGAGCCAGTGGTATTCCTTGTAGGCTGCATAGAATTCCATCATGGTGAATTCAGGATTGTGACGAACGTCCACACCTTCATTGCGGAAGGAACGATTCAATTCAAATACACGTTCAAAACCGCCGACAACCAATCTCTTCAAATAAAGTTCGGGCGCAATACGGAGGTACATGTCCATATCGAGGGCATTGTGATGAGTGATGAACGGCTTTGCAGAAGCTCCGCCCGGAATCGGATGAAGCATCGGAGTTTCAACTTCCATAAAGCGGTGTTCCATCATGAACTGACGTGTAGCTGCAATGGCTTTAGAGCGGATTCTGAATGTCTTGCGTGTGTCTTCGTTCATGATCAGGTCCACGTATCTCTGACGATAACGGATTTCTTGATCGGACAGACCATGGAACTTATCAGGAAGCGGACGGATGTTCTTGGTTAAAAGTCTGAGAACTTTGACGCGGACGGAGAGTTCGCCTTTTTGTGTGCGGAACAGTGTGCCTTTGGCACCGACGATATCACCGATATCAATAGTCTTCTTAAAGAGTTCGTAAGTTTCAGGACCGACTTCTGCAAGAGTGATGAAGAACTGAATAGTGCCGCTGACGTCTTTGACTGTGGCAAAGCTGGCTTTTCCCATAACTCGCTTAAGCATAATGCGGCCGGCGACTTGAACTTCAACCGGATTGGCTTCTAATTCTTCTGCAGAAGTGTTTTCGTACTTAGCACGAATATCGCCGAGTTCTTCTTTTTTCTCGAAGTCATTCGGATAAGCGGGACCTGCCTGGCGAAGCTTGTCTAACTTGGCGAGTCTCTCTTCGATAATGTGGTTTTCCTGCTCTTTGAGCTCTACTTGATCTTTTGCGTTTTCTTGATTTTGCATTTTTATCCTTCGAAGGAAATGTTTCTGATATCGGTAATGGTTTCTTGTCCGAAAGCAGGGCTGTCGAGATAGGCCAAAAGTTTGGCGGCAGCCTTATCAGGCGAAGTTAATTTACTCTCTTCTTTGAGGGTTTTAAATCTTTCGACTTGCGGAAAATCTTCCGAAGAGAGCAAACGAATTTGTTCTTGCATTCCGGTGTCAACGACGCCGGGAGCAACGGAGGAAATCTTGAGATCGATTCCGTGGATTTTGGCGTCCTCGGAAACGGTAGAAGAAAATCTGTCTAAGGCTGCTTTGGTCGAACAGTACATGGCCCAGCCCGGAACGTCTTTTCTAGCGGCGCCGGAAGAAATATTCATGATTCTCTTAGGCGCTTTCCAATTCTTGGTTAATTCTAAAAATCTCTGAATAATAAGAACCGGTGCTTCAAAGTTGATGCGGATCGTGTGATCGATGTCCGGAGCAGAGGCCTCAGAAATCGGTCCGACAGGTCCGAGGACTCCGGCATTGTTGATGAGCCTGACAGAGGAGAATTGCTCCGGCGAGGCTTGGTTAATCAGCCAGGAAACGGTCGATACTGTGGAATTAAGATCTGTTAAGTCAACGGGAAGCTGAATTAACTCACAGCCGAGTTCTTTGGCGATGCCGACAAGCTCAGTGTCCGGATGACGCTCAATGGTGGCAACGGTATCGCCCTCCTTCATGCATTGAAGAGCCAGTTGCTTGCCTAAGCCTTTGGAGGCACCGGTGATGATGGTAAGTGTCGCCATCTTAGACTCCCTGCTTCAAGCTTGCTTCAATGAATTGCTCTAAGGCACCGTCTAGGACAGCAATGGTGTTGCCGGTTTCGACATTGGTTCTTAAGTCTTTAACACGAGATTGATCCAGCACATAAGATCGAATCTGATGGCCCCAAGAAATATCACTCTTGCTGTCTTCAACCGCTTGCTGAACAGCCTGGCGCTTTCTCAATTCAGCTTCGTAGAGCTTAGATTTCAGAACAGCCATCGCATCGGCTTTGTTTTGATGCTGGCTTCGGCCATTTTGGCAAACAGCAACAATACCTGTCGGAATATGTGTGATTCGAACGGCCGAGTCTGTCTTCTGAATATGCTGACCGCCCGCACCGGAAGCTCGGAAAGTATCAATTCTGAGGTCAGATGGATTGATGTCAATTTCAAAAGATTCGTCAACTTCCGGGTACACAAATACGGACGCAAAAGAGGTATGTCTTCTGGCGTTTGAATCAAACGGGCTCTTTCTGACTAAGCGGTGAATACCGGTTTCAGTTCTGAGCCAGCCGTAAGCATAATTGCCGGTAATTTTGATTGTGCAGCCTTTGATGCCGGCCACATCGCCTTCAGTCTCTTCAATGAGCTCTGCTTTGAAATCTTGACGTTCGGAGAACTTGAGATACATTCTTTCCAGCATGCTTGCCCAGTCTTGAGCCTCGGTACCTCCGGCACCGGCTTGAATTTCCAGGAAGCAATTGGCTTCGTCGTGATCTTGGTTGAACATACGTTGAAATTCGAGATGCTCAACTTTTTTCCGCATCTCGCCGACGTCATGCTCGATCGCAAGCAGAGTGTCTTCATCATCTTCTGCTTGAGACAATTCAAAAAGTTCTAAGGAATCTTTTAAGCCGGTTTGCAGGTCTCTCAAACCGAGGACGATGTCTTCTAATCGTTTCTTTTCTTGGCTGATTTCCTGAGCTCTTTCAGGATTATTCCAAAGGTCAGGATTTTCTATTTCACGGTTGACTTCTTCTAGTTTTCTCTCTTTCTCGTCGAAGTCAAAGATACCCCCGAAGTTCTTCTACGCGGGATAAGAGATCTTCCGCAGTGGAAGAAATAAGGTTTAGGCGTTCAACATCCATTCGTTTTTCCAATTAAATCAAGAGTGATACAACTTTCAATGAACCTGACATTTTACCAATGATAGGCATTAAAAACGGCTTTTCCTTAACAACATCGAGCCTGGTGGCCTGCGCAAAATTTTCTAAATAAGCAAGTAGTTACTGGCGGTGAATCAAGTCAAGAGCATCTGAAGTTGCAACAAATAGTTTGAGAAAATATTCTCATGCAGGCCTTGAGCCTAAGCGCTTTCAAAGACCTACAAGGTTGCTCCGAAAGAGGATAAAAACTGCATTAGTGAGCTTTCTTGAACAAATCATATTTTGGCAACGTTCAAGTTTATGAGAGCGATGCAGAGGAGAAAGACTTGTGATTCTTGCGTTAGTCAAGTTTTTTCTACTTTTCAAAAACAAAAACAGAAACTGCTGAAAAGCCTTTATTTCTTCCCAGCAGTTTTGAGTTTTGTTTTAGGTGCGGACAAGTCCTAAAGAAGCCTTTCTTCCTCGTCTTCCATGTCTTCAATAATGAGCTGGAGAGTTCTCCGGCCGGCCCATTGGTTAACACAGATCTTGTAAGCTAGATAAGCTTTTTCAGGCAGCGGTTTCTTTCTTCTAAACCAAATGCCGGAAACGGCTACGCCGTCCATCTCTAAATCGAGTTTCAGATGAGTGTCTTTGAGTAGTTTTTGATTTTTAACCACAAAGTGATTAGCAAAAATCGGTTCAGGAAAAGAAGGACCCCAAACAATACTGTCAATGGCGTTTGCTACTGACATTGTGAAGTCTGACGGTGCAAGTTCGCCATCGACTAAAGTGTTTTTAACAAACGTTCCTGAAGGAGCATTCTTCAGAACCGCCTTTTTGAAAGCTTTTTCAAACACCGGTAAATCGTTCTCTTTAATTGTCAGACCTGCAGCCAAAGAGTGGCCTCCGAATTTGAGAATCAAGCCCGGATGGTTCTTATTGATGAGATCCAGGGTGTCCCGCAGATGAATGCCGTTGATTGACCTGCCTGAGCCTTTGATTTCTCCTTCTCGCCCTTCTTCCGCACTCGGCGCAAAAGCTATAGTCGGACGGTAATAGCTGTCTTTAATGCGAGAGGCAACCAATCCGACGATACCGGAATGCCAAGTGGGGTCGTACAGACAAATAGCAGGGGCTTCAGGATCGTCTAAAGTACCGATAGAAGAGAGTGCATCCTGCTGCATCTCGCGCTCTTTGACTTTGCGTTCTTTATTGAGTTCTTCTAACTTCTGCGCAAAATCAAATGCTGTCGGTGCATCGGCGCTGATAAGACAATAGACGCCTAAGTCATTGGTGGAAAGACGCCCGGCGGCGTTGATTCTCGGAGCTACGGAAAATGCTAGTTCCGTGGCAGAAATATCAAAACAATTGCGTCCCGCGACTTTGAGCAGAGCCGATAGGCCTGACTGCAGCTTGTTCTGGCGAATTCGCTCAATGCCTTTGGTAACAATGATGCGGTTATTTCGATCCAGCGGAACAACGTCGGCAATCGTAGCTAAAGCAACCAAATCAATCAGAGTTAAAAGATTGGGCTGGGGTACGCGGGAATAAAGCCCTAATTCCCGAAGCGCACTTCGAGTAGCTAAAAGAAGATAGAACATAACACCGGCACCGCATAATGCTTTGCTCGGGAAGTTGTCTCCGTGCTGATTAGGATTAACAATAAAGTCAGCCTCGGGCAGAGTATCGGCTGGAAGATGGTGATCGGTAACAATAACCGTCAGACCTTTTTCCTTGGCGTATTTAACCGCTTCAACCGATGAAATGCCGTTGTCCACAGTCAAAAGAACCTCTGCTTTTTCCATCAGAGCGCGATCAACGAGAAATTTAGACAGGCCGTAACCGTCTTTTTCTCTGTCCGGAATCAGAAAATCGGGGAACACCGCTCCTAGAAGTCTGAGGCCTAAAATACCGACTGCAACGCCGGAAGCTCCGTCGCAGTCATAGTCTCCAATGATGATAATTTTTTTCTTTTCGAGAATGCATTGGGCTAATAGTTTTCCGGCCTCAACGCAGTTCTTCATAAGATGCGGTGGGAGCAGATCTTTGATCTCTCCGTTTAAATCTTGTGCATGACAAACTCCTCTTGCGGCAAGGGCTCGAGCCACGGACGCAGGATAGCCGGCACTGGCTAAGCTGTTTGCGACAACGGAGTTAAAACGCCTAACGCTGAAAAGTGACATCCTTTAATCCTTAGGACAAATCCATTGCCTGGAGAAGTCCTGCTTCTTCCCAAACATAGGAAAAAATGATTTCTTCAATGATTTTGTGATCGTGCTGACTCTAAGGCCGTCGGTGGCAACAAGGACCGGATTGAACAATTCCAGGTTTTCGATGCCTTTGGCAGTGGTCAGATGGTTCTCAACATGTTTGCGGATTTTCTCCCAAGCATCAATCCATTTTCTCTTGTCTTTCTTAACGGCCGGATCCAAAAAATCCGTACAGATGCTTAAGCGATCCCCTTCAGGACATTCTGCCGGCCACGGCGCGCCCTCGGGCGTGACAAAATTATTGGCAATTCCGCAAGATTTGCAGATTCCTTTGACAAGAACTGAGTTGGTTTGAACTACTCGAGTGAAAGAGACGTCTTTTATGGCAGTATCAAATCCTCCGCCGCTGATCCATAAACCCTGGACTTCCTGACGGTCGTTTTCTTTACGGTATTGGTTAAGTTCGCTTCCTTGAAGAAGATTTTTAATTTCGCTGTCAACAGCTTCAAACTCGGATTTGTCTTCTCCGAAAACCGGTTGAGGTTTTTGATGCAGCTGAGCTTTCCATGGACAAACTTCAATTTTCCAAGCAGTTTTTCTTGCAAAAAAGAATCTTCCGTCTAGTACTTGAACTTCTAGCTTATATTTCCGGGCAAGTGGTGCAAGAAGATCACGCAGGTAGCACTCTTCATCTAAATCGAAAGCTTCCGCTGCTTCCTCAATGTTTCCTTTAGCATCTAGAAAGTAAGGAGAAACTTGCCAGAACTCTTTGGATATTCTTTGTCCGCCGAACCCTTCCCAAAGAAGAGGAGCATAAGGAATAAGGTTCTCTTTTTTGGCAATATTCATCCATATCCACTGATCGGTGGCTATACCTTGAAGAGCTTCAGTTCCGAAAACGGGAAAACACGTTGGCTCGCTGAAGCCCAGGCACATATCGCGAAGGGGGCCGGGAATAGCGGCATTGCCCAACTGGTTCCGTTCTTCTTCAGAAAGAAGTGCGTTTGGGAATAAAAATATACAAGAAGACATTCCGCCATTCTAATAGCAGCCTTCTGCAAGTTAAAATGACTTTACCTCTACAGATGGAAAATTTTTGTGAAAAATTCTTTTATAAAAAAACTCCCTTTTGAGTGGGCCGTAGGGCTTCGCTACACGTTTTCCATGCGCGGGAGCAGAAGGGATGGCTTCGTGTCTTTTATTTCCGGGATGTCGGTTTTATCGATTGCTGTCGGTGTGATGGCATTGATCGTGGTTCTGTCGGTTATGAACGGATTTCAAAAAGAAGTACGCGACAAAATGCTTTCCGTTCTTCCGCATGCAGAAATTGTTCATACAACTGCCCCGATTTCAGACTGGCAGGCATTGGCAAAAACAGTTGCATCAAAAAATAAAGAAATTATCGGTGCTGCGCCATATGTCAGAAGCCAGGGGCTCCTCAGCAGCGGAGCCAACATTAAAGGGGTAGCCGTGACCGGTATTGAACCAAAGGCCGAGAAATCCGTCAGCAACGTGGCGACCGTGATGAGGGTCGGCAAACTCTCTGACCTGAAGCCGGGCTCTTTCAATATCGTAATCGGCACGGATCTGGCCAGAAGCCTTGGTGTAGTTCCGGGTGACAAAATTTCTATGATGGTTCCGCAGGGGCAATTCACCCCTGCCGGAATGGTTCCGAGAATGAAACAGTTTACGGTTTCCGGCGTGTTTTCTTCCGGCCATTATGAATATGACAGCTCCATGAGTTTTATCCATTTGAATGATGCTGCTGCTCTCTACCGCACCGGCGGTCCTACGGGATTGCGGCTTAAATTGAAAGATATGCAGGAAGCTCCTGTGGTTGCCCGAAATTTGAATTCTCAGCTTCAAGACGGTTATTACGCTTTTGATTGGTCAAGACAAAACAGAAATTGGTTTGCAGCTGTGCAGGTCGAAAAAAGAATGATGGGTATTATCTTGTTTCTCATCGTTCTGGTCGGCGCTTTCGGTTTGGTTTCTTCTTTGGTGATGACGGTTAACTCAAAACGCAGCGATATTGCTATTCTCAGAACTCAAGGAGCGTCTCAGGGATCGATTATGAAAATTTTTATGATCCAAGGCATGTTTATCGGTTTTGTCGGCGTTGCAATCGGCGTGGGACTAGGTTTACTCATTGCTTTTAACGTCGAGTCAATTGTCAATATTATTGAAGCGATGTTTAACGTTCAGTTCCTGCCTAAGGATATTTACTTGATTTCCAATATGCCGAGTGAGCCGAGAGCTGATGACATCATTCCGATTGCCGTATTTTCCTTCCTTCTCTCTTTAGCGGCGACTATTTATCCGAGCTGGCGTGCAGCAAGGATTCAACCGGCGGAGGCTTTGAGATATGAATAAACTGGCAGTTGAAGCGGTTGACGTAAAGAAAACTTATACGGAAGGTAATTCCAAGGTATCGGTGCTTAAGGGAGTTACCCTGACGGTTAAGGCCGGTGAAATCGTTGCCATTGTCGGAACTTCCGGTTCCGGAAAATCTACCTTGCTGCAGTGTCTCGGCGGCTTGGACGTGTTCGACAGCGGAAGAGTCATAATCGACGGGGAAGATCTGGGACATTTAGCTGAAAAAGAAAGAACGATTCTCAGAAACAGAAAATTGGGTTTCGTATATCAATTTCATCATCTACTGCCGGAATTCACGGCATTGGAGAACATTGCCATGCCTTTGCGTATCCGCAGGGATAAAACGGATTATGCGGAGAATAAGGCTCTTGAACTATTAGGGGTTATGGGCTTGTGGGACCGTAAGGATCACCTGCCGAGTCAGTTGTCAGGCGGAGAGAGACAGCGTGTTGCGATTGCAAGAGCAACCGTCGGGGATCCGGTATGCCTTTTAGCAGATGAGCCAACAGGCAACTTGGATCAAGACACGGCTCTTTCTGTTTTTGACTATCTTCTCAAGTTAGCTAGGATGAAGCATACGGCAGTTGTTATTGTGACCCATGATATGGATTTAGCTCGAAGATGCGACCGCATTTTAAGACTGAAAGACGGGAGAATTTCTGATGATTCGATTAGTTGATACCCATAATCATTTATTTGTTGATGAATTCACGAAGTCTCGGCAGGCTCTTGCCTCAGCCGTCGAACTTGCCGTTGATGCAGGTGTTTTTCAAATGCTTATTTGTGCAGGCGACTGGCGAAGTGTTTTGCGGACCCATACTGTCGCTGCTTTAATAAATGCCGGGTATGCTGCCGGTATTCATCCGCTTTCTTTCAATCCTAAAACTTATTGTACTGAGCATAATCTCATTAGAGATTTTATAGATCAGCACTTGGCCACTTCTACTCTTAGTGCAATAGGTGAGATTGGTTTAGATGGCACCATTACTGACAAGATTCCAATGGAATTTCAAGAAAAAGTCTTTTCAGATCAATTGAAGCTGGCCAGAGACTTCCAACTTCCTGTTAGTGTGCACGTCCGAGGAGCCGCGGATCTCGTAGCCAAGCATATTAGGCGGATCGGAATTGCAGGGGGCGCAGTTCATGCCTTTAACGGAAGCTTGGAACAAGCTAAGATCTTCATAAATTTAGGTCTGAAGCTGGGATATGGCGGAGCATGCACTTATTCCGGATCTTGCAGAATTAGAAAACTGCTCTCGGAGCTTCCGAAAGACGTCTTGGTTCTAGAGACCGACTGTCCGGATATGCCCTCCTCCATAAGAAGAGCGGAAAACCCGGAAGATGCTCACAGCATGCCAAGAGATCTTCGTATGTATGCGGAAGTGGCAGCCGAGCTCAGAGATGTCTCCGTGGAAGAAATTGCTGAGCAGACAACCAAAAATGCCTTTGGCGCATTCCCAAAACTTCAGACGCTCGGCGCCGTCAAAAAAGTACCGTGAAAAGATTTATAGGCTTATCTTCTTAATTAATATAAAAAATCAGTCTTGTGATAATCCACAACAGCCAATAAAGAGGATTTATAAAGTGGACAAAATTCTAGTGACCGTGGCGGGACCGGACAGGGCCGGCGTCGTTTATTCCGTAGCTGAAGCTCTCAGTAAACTGAATTGCAATTTTGTTGATATGAGCCAGACAACTGTCGCCGATCAGTTTTCTTCCATCATGATCGTCAATAAGCCGAAGAACATTTCTAAAGAGAAAGTTCATAGCGAAATCGTCAAAATATTTGAAAAACGCGGTTTTAACATGTGGGTGGATGTTCTGGACTACCAGGCAGGTTCCGTTTTTCATACTGACGGCGAACCATTTGTGGTTACTGTTGATGGGAAAAACGGCAAAGGTTTGCTCCTCGCTTTCACGCGTATCTTTTTTGAAGGTAAGATTAACATCGACAACTTTCGTTCTATCAATCAAGAAAGCTTTGACGGTATTGAGAAAGTTTTGTTGGTATTTGAAATCACCGTCCCCTTTGATATTGATAGAAGAGCTCTTCACAAAACCTTGTCTGACATCGCCAAAGAGCAAGGCGTTTCTTTGAGTATGCAGCATCGTCAAATTTTTGAAGCTATTCACAGAGTCTCTGTCGCTTAACCAATCTAAAGAATAATTAGGAACAAAAATGCTTACTGAACGTGAAGTTATATCGACAATTGATATGCTGCGCAGCGAACACTTGGATGTTCGTACCGTCACTTTGGGCTTAAATCTTTTTGACTGCATCAGCGACGATTTCGGCACTTTCTCTTTTAAAGTGCGCACAAAGATTCATAAGTTTGCTAAGAACTTAGTCTCCACCTGCAACGAAGTGGGAGATAGATACGGTATTCCCGTCGTCAATAAGAGAATTACGATTTCTCCGATCGGTACAGTCTGTGCAGGCTTCAGTCGCGACCAGATGGTTAAAACATGCCAGCTTCTCGATGATTGTGCCAAAGAGGCTGGTGTTGACTTCTTAGGAGGCTTTGGTGCCCTTGTAGAAAAAGGCATTACTCCGGGCGAAAGAAATCTTATCGATGCATTGCCTGAAGCATTAGCTACAACATCCCGCGTTTGCTCTTCCATTAACGTCGGAAGCACACGGGCCGGCATTAATATGGATGCTGTGAAGTTAATGGGTCATAGAATTTTGGATGTTGCCGAAGCTACTGCCGATCGGGACGGCTTAGGCTGTGCCAAGCTGGTTGTATTCTGCAATATTCCTCAGGATGTTCCGTTTATGGCCGGTGGGTATCTCGGCGTAGGCGAAGCTGACGCCGTTATCAGCGTTGGCGTTTCCGGCCCCGGCGTTGTTAAGAAAGCTATCGACCGTGCAGTAAAGCGTGAAGGCGAAAATCTCAATATTTCTGAAATTGCAGAAATCATTAAAACAACCGCTTATAAGGTGACCAAAGTAGGTCAGCTGATTGGTTCTGAAGTCGCCCAAAGAATGAATCTGCCATTCGGTGTCGCCGATCTCTCTTTGGCTCCGACTCCTGCTATCGGTGATTCTGTTGGTGAAATTTTCCAAAGCGTTGGGTTAAGCTCCATCGGTGCCCCCGGCTCTACAGCCGTCTTGGCAATGCTAAATGACGCTGTAAAGAAGGGCGGTGTGTTTGCCTCATCCCAAGTCGGCGGTTTATCCGGTGCCTTTATTCCCGTCAGTGAAGATGCGGCTATTGCCGCAGCGGCTTCCAGCGGCAAGCTCACTCTTGAGAAGTTAGAGGCTATGACTTGCGTATGCTCCGTTGGTCTCGACATGATTGCTATTCCGGGTTCAACACCGGCTGATATCATCTCTGCGATTATTGCTGACGAAACGGCAATCGGCATGATTAACGCCAAGACAACTGCGGTCCGTTTGATTCCCGTTCCGGGCAAGACCGTCGGAGAAAGAGCTGAGTTCGGCGGCCTGCTCGGAGGAGCCGATATTATGCCGGTCCAGCAAGGAACTGCTGCAGACTTTATTAATAGGGGTGGTCGTATTCCTGCCCCGATTCATTCTTTCAAGAATTAATAGTCAGAGAAAATGAGCGAAATTAAGCGTATTCGAGTTAATAACCGGTTCAGCGAGGCTGTTGTTCATGGCGGCATCGTTTATATTTCCGGACAGGTTGACTTGTCTGCTGCCCGCACAGCGCGCCAGCAGACTAAAAATGTTTTGGCCATAATTGATGAATTGCTTGCAGAAGCGGGGACTGATAAAAGCCGCTTACTTCGCGCTTTTGTCTATTTGGCCAATATCGGTGATCTTCAAGATATGAACAAAGAATGGGAAGCGTGGGTGGTACCCGAAAGTACTCCTGCCAGGACAGTGGCTCAATGCGAACTTTCCAGCCCTGCCTTTTTAGTTCAAGTTTCAGCAGAAGCTGCACTCTAAGACTAATCCGCTGGTAACCTGAATTCCGGACCTCCTAGGTGATAAATCTAGGAGGTTCTTTGATTCCTATGGCTTCCAAAGTTAATCTTATTTTCTTTGGAATTAAGTCCCAATAAAAGAATTGATT
>Ga0209694_1000415_pt1 | contig 71971 bp, 70 predicted proteins | sample GluameincwithD2O_FD_187499 | JGI IMG/M metagenome (GOLD analysis project Ga0209694, IMG submission 187499) | Mouse cecum microbial communities from Vienna, Austria - Glucosamine amended microcosms incubated with D2O (SPAdes) (version 2) | ecosystem: Host-associated > Mammals > Digestive system >... | reverse complement strand
TTTAAAATTGTTCATAAGTAACCTCCAGACGAATGCCTATAAACAATTGGCCAAGTATCATGAATGATACTTGGCCACACGTTTTTGGATGGAAGTCAACAAAAATAAGAAAATTATCTAAAAAAAAAGAGGGTACACTTTAAAATGTATCCTCTAAGACTGCCATTTCTTAACTAAATGACATTGCGTCGGAGGTCTTTTTTCTTGGCTTGGGCAACAAAAAAGATCCGGTTTTCCGAATCTTGAAAAACGACCAGTGAGTTTTCACGTCAAGCCCCACACCTTCACGTGTTTCACTGTTTTCTATCGGACCGAACTTCGATCTTCCCTTAATTTTACACTACAATAGTACCCCCCCCCCATTTTTTGTCAAGAGTGCCTACAAAAAAAGCCTTGCTTGCGCAAAGCTTAATCTTCGTCTTCCTCGTCGCGGGAACGATGGAATTTCCGTCGCTGGGTCTTTTCCGACTCGAGCGTATCCCAATCGGATTCGAGCTGCGACTCCGATTCGGAAACATCGAAGTAGTTTTCTTTCGCCCGATTGTCCTGGTTTTCCTTAATGCGCAGCCGGGCTTTGAGCAGCCGGGCGCGTTTTTTCGCGTGGCGAAGCATGCGGCCATACGTGCAGAACGCGACTAGCGCGATCACGAACAGCGCCAGACAAACGATGATTCCCCACAAGTAGCCTTGGAACTCGTATTGCAGAAACGCGGTCACGATACAGCAAGCCATGCAAATAAAAATCAAGAACATCGTCGAGCGGCAGGAATTCGCGTATTTGCGGAAGAAACGATATTTTTCCTCCTCGTTGTCGATTTCTTTTTTGTATTCGCCCTCGTCCTGATAATTGCGGAACGTGAACCAGCCCGCTTCGGATTTTTTCTTCGCCGCAGATTTGGCTACGAGTTTCCAGCCGTCGCGCTCCCATTGGCGCCATTGATCGGCGGAAGGCTCGTCTTTGAAGTAGTTGATCGAATAATAGTAAGGCTTTGGATCGCCTTTGACGAAATAGTATTTATGGCCCACGTGGCGCACAAAATGGTACCCGTCTTTCGATTGCTCTCCTAAATAGTTTTCAATGACTGGATACTGGGAAAGAAGAAAATGTTTGCGATCCTCGTACAAATCCTGCTCTTCCTCGTCGTAAAACTCGTTTTCATCCTCGTTTTCGTCGTCGTCCTCTTCTTCCTCTTCGTCTTCGTATTCATATTCTTCGTCATCGTCATCCTCTTCGATGAACTGACCTTGCTTCATTCGAATCGTATCGTCTTTGCCGTCTTCTTCCAATTCCTCTTCTTCCTCCGCCAAATCAAACCGTTTCCCAAAGGATTCCGCTTCGATTTCCTCGTCAAAGGCCGGATCGTCTGCGGTTTCCTCGATGGTTTCCTCCATGGCCTGTGTCAAAGGCGCGGCTTCCTCTTCCTCGACTTCGATCGTTTCCACTTCGGGTTCCATGATTTCCACCGGTTCGATCGGGACAGCCACTTCCTCGATCTCGCGTTCCAGTTTTTCATGTCCTGGCTCGATTTCGATTCGCTCCTGCTTGACCACTTCCGTGCGTGGACGGATGCGGATCTCCTCCTCGATCAGTTCGCGGGTTTCATATGTATTCGTCTTCACCTTCACATTCGCGCTTCGATTCGCCCGCTTGCCAAAAATCTTTCGCTTCGATTTTTGCGCTTCCTGCGACTCGTCGATTTCGAAAATGGAAGATGCATCAAAATCATGCAGTTCCGGCTCGTTGAATTGAATGGATGAAATACGATCTTGCTGGTTCAACTCTTCGAGTTCGTCCAGGGCACGACTTCGCTTCAAGTCTTTTCTTTCAGATGCCATTCTTGATCACTCCATTTCTTTCCATAAGTATTTTACGTGCAATCATGGTTCAAGTCAAATGAAGTGGACTTTGCCAAACAACACGACCGTCTTATTCAAATTCCGGCACCCAGTTGCCGTTTTTAAACACATCCACTTTCGCGCCGTTTTTCAAAGTCGCCACAATGGAAAGATCTTCGCTGCCCACCATGAAATCGACATGCACGCGCGAGTCGTTCAAACCGACCGCGTCCATCTGGTCCTCTCGCAATTCCAGGCCGTCGCAAACGCATTCCAAATACGCGGCACCTAACGCGAAGTGGCACGAGGCGTTTTCATCAAACAGCGTATTGTAGAAAATCGTGTCCATTTTGGATATTGGCGAATCCACCGGAACGAGTGCGACCTCGCCCAAATACGCGGCGTTGCGGTCGCTTTTCAAAATCGCCTCCAACACATCCCGGCCGGTTCGCGCGTCAAAATCAACGACCTTTCCCTCTTGAAAGCGGAAATGGAAGTCCTCGATCACGCTTCCGTTGTAAATGAGCGGCATCGTCGCGTAGAGAACGCCGTCCACGCCGTATTTATATGGAGCCGAAAACACTTCCTCGGTCGGAATGTTTGGAAAATACACCGTGTGACGCGCATCGCGAAGCGTCGAGCTGCCACCCGCGAACCGGTAGCCGTCGGGCAGCTTCACGACCAGATCCGTTCCCCGTTTGTTTTTATAATGCAAGGACGCGATGTCGAGTCCGTTGAGCAAATCGACTTTTTTCACAAACGAGGCGTTGTGCCGCTCCCAGTTTTCTTTCGTCTTTCCCGGTTCGACGCGGCACGCGTCGAAGATCGCGTTCCAGAGCCGCTCGATCGCGTCGTGGAAAGACAGCTCGGGATACACTTTTTGCGCCCAGCCCGGTGTCGCGCAGGCCGCGACACACCATTGCGCTTCCATATGGTCCAGTTTGTCGTGCTGAAGCTTTGTCGCTTCCCGCAGCTTCGCCCGGTATTCGACTAGCCGCGTCATGTCGACGCCCTTCATCAAATCGGGGTCGTTTCCGGTAATACTTAAATAGCACGCGCCATCCTTGGCGGTTTCGTTGAAAAACAAGGCGTCGTAATCCGGAACGTGGTCAAACGCCGCGTCGTCGGCATGCTCGAGCCGTTCCTTTTCCACGACGTCGTCTTTATACCGAACGACAACGTCGCCGGCGTGCCGTTCAAACGCCGCTTTGCTCACAGCTCGCACGAGCGCTTTGGCTTCCACCGGCGCGCTAATCACGACAAGCTGCCGCGCCTTGACGTTCAGGCCTTGATCGACGATCAGCCTCGCGTATTCTTCAAGTTTTATTTGATCCATAGTATTCAACCTCACTTTTTATTTATCATATCAAAAAAAGCGGGTGGAATCGCCTTTTTTCGATTTTGTTCCCCCGCGTTATTTTTTGTTTTTTTCCTCATGGATCGACTTGCGCACTTCGTCCCAGTCGATTTTCGAACACGACGAGGCGCAAGACGAGCAATCGCCATGGCAAGAATTTTTATTTTTCCTCAAAAATCGAACGATCCATAAAACAAGACCGCCAATGACGAGGATGACTCCCAGATCCGCGATATTCATCGTGCTCCTCCTTTTTCTTTAAGATCACGCGCCTTCCAGATCCCAGTCGCTGTCGACCGCTTCCGAATCCGGCGTGTATCCTTTTCTAAATAAAAGATAGAGGATCCCAAGCAAAAGCGCAATCGCCACAACCGTAAACCCGTTGAACGCGACTTCGCCGGTAAACAACCCGCCAAGCTGGTACACGATGAGCGCACACATTGAGTTCCATCGGATCGCCCAGCGGCGCGATCTTGCGGACAAAGACTTCGACGCCTTTCGTCAGTCCCATGTCCATGATACGTCGTTTCGTGGCGCCCGATCCGTGAATTTTCACAACTTTCGCCCTTTCCTTTGGACGGCATTCATTCAACGTCTTCATACCGTTCTCCTTTCATCCTGAACAAAGATGCGTCGTCCAAGTCCCGCGTCGATGGCGACGCATCTTCCTTTTACTTCGACAATCAAATTTCCTCCAGCGCTTTGCCGGACAAGAACCGGCTCGTTTTCCACAAATCCGAGATTTTGAAGATGACTGCGGATCCGGTCCCTGCCGCCTACTTTGTGTACACGGTATACCGTACCCATATTTGCATAAGTCAATGGCATACTATCCCCCTTAGATTAGTTATAACTAACTATTATTAGTTTACACAAACCGAGTGTTAGTTTCAACTAATTTTTCCCAAAAGCGTCGACCGCCTTCTTTGCGGCATCCTATGCTAGGATGAGGGCGGAAAGAGGTGGTTCTTATGAAACAAATACGAAACGGATGCGCTTTTGTCGGCATTGTAGGGATGCTCATCGTCTTTATTCATCATTCTTTGATCGCGCTGCCGGATGTGGTCATGAAATGGACCTCTCTTGTTTTATCCATCGCGCTGGCGATGATGCTGTTTTGTATGTTCACCATGTGGCATGAGGGACGGCAAAAGAAAACCCGTTTTTGATTGAAAAAGGCAACAGCCGGCGTTTCGGCTGTTTTTTTGTTTCAAAAACAAAAACCGCATTTATTGTTTATTTTCAAAAAGAATTGATTACTGAATTCTTTTTTTCAAAAATTTTTATTGGTTTTTCGCCTGTTTTTTTCTATACTGCAATCGAAAACAAAAAGGAGGAATCAACGATGTGTGTCGTACATTTGGAACCAGAGGAATTTGTGAGTCAAGTTTATAAGAGTCATGCGAAAATCGACTTTCGCGTCTACCCGATGGACAACACCATCGCGGTTCTTGTCTATTGCATCCGCGACGGACAGACGCTCTATTATATGGACCGGGCGCTGGCTTCCACCCAAAAACAAGCTTTGATCGACGAAATGAACAGCGACGAGCGGCATGCCGAACTGTATCGAAAAGTGGCGCTGGATGAAAGACTTCGTTTCAATGGATCCTGTTCCCCGTTATAATGAAACAAGGAAAGAGAGGGTGAAGGATGGAAAACATCAAACTGGTCCTTGTCGATTTGGACGGGACGCTGCTGGACGACCAGAAACGCGTATCGGCGTATACGCTTGACGTGTTGCGCCGGCTGAAAAAGGCGGGTATTCAATTTGGCATTTGCACAGGCCGGACGCCTTACGCGGTCGAACAGCTGTTGAAAACATGGAATATGGACGAAGTGACGGATGTGATCATCGGCTTCAATGGCGGACAGATTTTTGATTTACACGAGCAAAACAGCGAGTCGATTTACGAAATGGACGGGGCGTACATTGACGAGATCCTGGCCTTTTTGGCGGATTTCGCGTTTAACGCGTTCGTCTTCGATCATTACACGCTGCACGCGTTGCGCGACGACGCCCACGCCCAAACGATTGCCCGCCGCAACTTGCTGACGATTGTCGAGGATGGACTCGCGCCGTACCGGGCAAAAAAAATCAACAAGCTGTTGACGAGCTGGGACAAAGACGATCTAGATCGTTTTTTATCGACGCATACGTTGCGTCATCCGGACTACTACATGGTGCGGTCCACCCCGACGCTGCTGGAATTCATGGATCATCGCGTGACCAAAGGACAAGGCATTCAGCGGCTATGCGAACGAAAAGGCATCCATCCCGCGCAAATTCTATCCTTTGGGGACGAATTGAATGATTTGGATATGCTGGAAAACACGATGGGCGTGGCGATGGCCAACGCCAATCCGCTTTTGTTTGAAAAAACGCGATGGCGCACGCGCGAAACCAACAACGAGGACGGAGTCGCCCGGTTTCTCGAACGCCACCTTCTGAATCGCTAAACAATGAAAGGCAGGATCGACCCTGCCTTTGACTTTCTATTATCTTACCATCGCTTCCAGCGCTTCGATTGGCTGGCTGCCCGGCTTGTGGTCAACGATCTTTCCGTTGGAAAAAGCGAAGAAATTCGGCCAAAGTTCCACATGGTACTTCTCGACAAGCGCAGGGAATTTGTCGACATCCACTTGCATGACAAGCACATCCGGATTGGCTTGGGCGTATTGTTCGACGACGGGCATTTCCGCTTTGCAGTATTTGCACCATGTCGCGAAAAACTCCACAAGCACCTTCTCTTTTTGAATGCCTTGCGCAAACTGGTCCACTCTTTGAATTTGCTCGATCATTTGCGGCTCCTCCTTTCCGTCTCTTCGCTTATTGTACAAAGTCTTTTCCAAAACACCATTCGAAACGCTTCAAAAAAACAAAATGATTTTTGTTGTGCATAACATTTGAGGCAAAAGCCGGAATATGGTTCAATACAAGCGAGCTAGATAAGAGCTCACTTCATAATCAAATTCCCTTTCTTAAAACTTTCTTGAAAAAAGGCCTCGTTGGAGGTCTTTTTTCTTGGAACGGCTTTCCTGATTTAATTTTTTGTAAAATCCGACGGCTCCATTTCCTTCTTCAAAGCCTGCACATCCTCGATTGACAATCCGGTTACTTTCGCAATGATCTCAACGGTAAATTGCTTTAGATCCAGCATCCGGCGAGCTGTGGCTAACATAGCTTTCTCATATCCATCCACATGCCCAGACTCATACACGCCCATGCTCAAATTGCACATATCCTCTACCTCCTTATTGAATTTCTCCGTCATTGGGATCTTGTACTCTCCCTCCAGGATCCTTTTCTTGTCGGCTGCTTCCATCGTGTTCGACAATAAAACATCCAGCATCTTGAAAATCCCTTCGTACCTTTCCCGCTTTTCACCGCCCAGCGTAATCAGGATTCCCGAAATCAAATCGTAGTTTTCCGGGTTTCTTTTCATGTTCCCAGCCACGCGTTCTTCCGTTATATGGTAATGGTTCATACTGTTCGCACATTCCTGCGCCGGATCGTTGCAGATCCAAATCGAATAGCATTTTTTGATCTCTCCATAGCGCGAGTTTTTGAACTCCGTGCCATACTGACGCGAAACCATCCGGCACATGTTGTACACTATCCGCGATTCCAGCGGATAGCCCGGATAAAACTTGTTTTGCGCTTCCAGATCGACAAAGACCTTGACTCTCTCTCTGCTTTTTGGAAGCAGCACATGAAACAAAATGTCGAAAGCGGCCGTTCCTTCCAAAACGCTCGCGTCTTCCGTGTTCATTCCAACGATCCGCGACGTGTCCCGATGCAAAGGGACGGCGCTTACATAGGGCGTCCCTTCGATATAGAACGACTCGATGTCCTTGACATCAATGTCCTTAAATTCCGGAATACACGCTTTCACGATCCGGGCCAAAACCGGCTTTTCCGACAACAGCCGCTTGCACGCCGCCCGGTACTCGGTGCTATCCAGACTTTCGGAAAGCGAGTTTTTCTTCCATCCATACAATACCACATCCTCGCGAATAAAGGATGGTCTTGATGTTGCCGCAAACGGAAATGCCATCATCCATCCCGTCCTTTCCTCATCCTGTTCCTGCTTGGTTTGTATTTGTTCATAAAGAATCCCCTCCTATCTCTTCCTTGTTGAAACAATCATACCACAAAACACAGAATAATTGTTCGAATTCATCATTTTATCCATAAATATTATAAGTATATATAAAAATCCAGCGTCTTTTATGACGATCCGTCACAAAATTCACTGGATCCAAAGTATTCGTCCTATTCGGCTCCAATCTCATTCAGCCACGTGTCGACATCTTCAATCGACGCATCGGCAGCAAACCGCTGTCCTTCAAACCAGACACCTGTCTTCGTCAAATCCTCCAGTTTCGTCGCGCTGTCCCCCACCTTCGAACTTGACGAGGTGCAAAACGGATACACGACTTTATCCGAAAAGTCTTTGCCCTTCACAAACGAAGCCACCGGATACGCCGCCTCGTCCCACCAAATCGGATAACCGACATACACCGTGTCGTAATCGTCCCAGTCCGGCACGTCGACTGTTTTCAGTTCCACCTTGCGATCATCCATCGTGCGCTCTTTGGCAACTCGTGAATCGTCGTTGTCGTAGGCAAGATCCGCCTTCGTATACGGTGTGGCCGGCTCGATCTCAAACAAATTGGCCCCCGTTAGCTGGGCGATGTCCTCGGCAATCTTTTTCGTATTGCCGGTCGCCGAAAAATAAACGACAATCGAGGCGTCGTCTTTTGCCTCCTTGCGCTCTTCTTTCGCCGCCGGCGTGTTCTGGCACGCAGCCAGCGAAACAGCCAGCACGAGGCTGAGCATGAGTCCTGCAATTTTTTTCATGACAATCTCCTTTTTGACTATTGTACTTCACGAAGCCGGCGGATTCATTTCTAAAACTCTTTGTTCTTTTCCTTCCAGTCGCTTCAACTTTTCCCTCGTTTCTATTTTCGATATAATACAAAAAAAGGAGAATTTGACTATGCTTATTCGCGAACGACTGGAAACCACGAAGTTTTCCAACAGCGAGAAAACGATCGTGGATTTCATTTTAGAACAAAAAGAGAAAATCAAACCGATGACGACGAAGGAAATCGCCAACGCCACGTTCACCTCCCCTTCCACCCTCATCCGCATCGCCAAAAAAATGCGCTTTGAAGGCTGGTCCGAATTGAAAGAGGCGTTTTTAAAGGAAGAGGAATACTTGTCCTCCCATTTTTGCGACATCGACGCCAACCTTCCCTTTACTGCCGAAGATCCATGCTACACGATCGCCTCCAAACTGCTCACCCTTAAAAAGGAAGCGCTTGACGACACGTTCCAGCTCATCAACCACGTCGATTTGCACTACGCCATCCGGATACTCGACCGGGCGTCCCTCATTTCCGTGTTTGGCGTATCCAACAACGGATTGATCGTTCAGGAGTTCAAGCACAACATGCGCCGCATCGGCAAGCTCGTCGAAGTCGTCAACCTCCAGGGCGAGCTGCTCTACAACGCCCACACGATGCCTGCCAGCGCGTGCGCCCTCATCGTGTCCTATTCGGGCGAAACCCCGATCTATCACAAGATTTTAGCCGTCTTGAAAGAAAATGGCATTCCAAGCATCGCCCTGACCAACATTGGAGACAGCACCGTCTCCAAGCAAGCCGACATCGTGCTGCGCCTGTCTTCCAGGGAAAAGCTCTACTCCAAGATCGGGACGTTTTGCACCGACGCCTCGATCGAATATTTGCTCGACGTCTTGTTCGCCGGCGTGTTTGCGCTCCACTATGACGAATATTTGCGCGAAAAAATCGAGCGGTCGTCCCAAATCGAGCAAGGCCGGTTTTCGACGACCGAACCACTCAAAGAATCCCGCTTTTTCGACGATTTTGACTGATTTTCCGCTTTGGAAGTGTCTGGTTTGTGTTTTGAAACCGTCTATGCTTTACTAGGGTCAAGCGGGTGGTCACGCCCGTTTGAATATCAATTCCCTTTTCTACAACAACCTTATAAAAAAGGCGAAACCCGCTGCCCAGACGCATCGCGGTTTCCGCCTTTTTTTTATTGATCTTCAAGCAAACGCGCGACGATTTGCCCGATTTGCGCCTGCTCCTCCTTGGAAAGAAACGGAGCCGTTTTCATCCACGTCGTTTCCGTATTCACAACCGATACGCTGCCATTCGTTTCCATGAGCCGGTCTCTCAAACAACGAAGCGACAACCAATCCTCTTGTCGATCGAACGTCAGCACGTATTCGTCTTTGTAAATTTCCACCCGGTTCAAATCGTTGACTGTCCGGTCGTTTTGCTCCATAAAATCCGCTTCCGCCTCTTCAAGATCCATCAGGGAAGCCGTAATCGTGTTGCCCTCCTTCGTAAAACGATACGCCGGATTCAATCCCACGATTTGGCCATCGCGCCAGGTAAACAAAAACTGCATCCAAAACGCGAATTCCGACGCCGGCTGCGCGTACGATGAATCAAGCGTATACGAACGAATCGAAAACCCGTCGTTTGTCTTTTCAAGCCACACGTCCACGCCCAGGCCGTTTGAAGACGCCTGCACGCTGTACGTCAAATCGTCGGCCGGCAAAACGCCTGTCGATTCCGTCACCGAAATTTTCATTCCTTCCGCTTCCCACATTTGCACGCGCGAAACGCTCGTCGAATCGTTGGACAGCGTCGTAATCTGTATGGTCGTTTCCGTTTGCTGCCGTTCTGTTTCCATTTCTTCCACAAGCTGTTTCTCAATGGCCGGATCCAGCGTCGCCGTTTCCGGCGCGCAGCCGATGCCGCCCCATCCAGCCAGCCCGACCCACAGCGCTATCCATCCTCGTTTCATGATCCAACCTCCCTGACTTCGATGTCGCCGCCGCTTTGCCCGACCTCGAAAACGAACGAACGGGCGTTTTCTTTCAAATCGACTCGCGCCGGCTTTGCCTTTTTCACTTGTCCGTCTTGTGTGATTGCGATTTCCAGCTCGTACTCACCGTCTTTTAGCGCGATTTGCGCCATGCCCAGCATGGATCGGCCGCCGTTTTCATAAACCCGTTTTCCGTTTTGCCAAAGGGTGACGACCACAAATTCGGGTTCGCTGTCCAAATCCCAGCGAAAATCAAACTGCGCCATCGAACGCATCGACACCAGCGCCTGGTTTTCAAGCACCCGCTGTAAAATCGCCGGATGCGCGTAGGCGTCTTTTAAATCGGGCGCCACATCCGCGGGCCGGACGCTTTGCACGATTTCGTTTCCAAGCAGCCAGTCCACCTGCTTGACGTTTTGAATCAAGGCGAGCAGCCGGATCGAAATCGTATCCAGTTCCGCTTTTTCCATGCTCTGCCCGATTTGAATCGTTAAAACGCCGTTTTCAAACCCGTACGACACGTCTTCGTCCAGCGCGGTCGCGTACGTCATAAGCGCCTTCACTTTCAAGGGGTCGCTCGTGTTTTTGATCCGCATATTGTACAACCGGGCGATCGAGCTAGAAATCGCCATCCCGTCGTCCCATTCCACCATGCCGTTGAGCCACACTTGCGTGATCCCCTCCTGCTCATACGCGTAATGAAACGAAGCGTCGGCGTTGGGCGTTTCATACACGGTCGCTTTGAGCACGTCGCCCTGACGAAGCCAGCGGATCCGGCCGATGCCCTGCCCTTTTTTCTCATCCGTTCCCTGAATGACGACCTTTCCATTCGTGTTCGTCACGTTCGCGTTCAGATTTTGCGGCTTGGCCGGTACACCGATGCCATACACCCACACCAGCGCCGCGACGCCGATCACCAGCACGGTGCCGACGACCGAAAGCAAGATTTTTTTCCACGTCTTTCGTTTGATGAGAAGCAGGTAGTCCACCGAGCGGCTGTCCGCTTTTGGGATCTCGTTGTCCGACTTCATGTTTTCATACACCGCTCGGCACGTCGGACACGACGCCATATGTTTTTCGATCGTTTCGTTCGTGCTTTCGTGCGTCAGCTTGTCGATGTAGCTTGGCAGCAAGTCCTGCACAAGATCATGCATTTTTTGTTCATCCATCGCGTTTCATCTCCTCTCTTAGATTTTCCTTCGCCCGATAAAACGTGACCCGCGCCCAGTTTTCCGAGCGATCCATCACTTCGCCAATGTCGGCAAAACTCAAATCGCCATACATACGCAAATAGACGACTTCGCGCTGGCTGTCGCTCAGCTTCCGGATGGCCTTGAGCAGCCGCACCTTGTCGACCGGATCGGCTTGGGCGTTGGCAATCATGGAATCATCCAAATCCACCGTCGGCGGATGCTCCCGGACGTACGCCGCGTACAACGTCTTGGCGATGCCGCAAAGCCATGTCGACATCCGGCAAGTCCGGTCATACGATTTCAGCGACCGGTACGCCTGGTAAAACGTTTCCTGCGTCAGCTCTTCGGCGATGGACTCGTCGTGGCAGCGCGACAACAAAAACCGGTAAATAAATCGGGCGTGCTGTTCGTAAAGGTGTTCAAACGATTCCATCCTCTTTCTCCTTTCACCCATGTATGTAAAAAATCGTCGGTTTCGTTACAAAAAGATTTTTGTTTTTTCCATTATACCGTTCGCAAATTCATCGCGACAATGTTCAAAAAAGGAAAACGCCGTTTCATTCGAATCCCGTTTTCTGTATTTCCTGTTCTTCCTTTTGTACAATGCGATCGTACCAGGGAGGAAAAAACAATGAAAAAAATCAATGAACACGAAATCATCGAACGATATGTAAACTCGAGGTCGGGCATGTACGACTGGAAGATGCCCTCGAAAACAAGCGAGCCAAGCCATCGGCCATCCCGGTTCGCGTTTGCGGGCATCCTGAAGCTTTGCGGCATCGAAAAGTGAGGCATCCCGCTCGAACGGAAAGCGATTATATGGTTTAATATTTGTGAGCTGAAAAGAGCTCACTTCATAATCAAATTCCCTTTCTTAAAACTTTCTTGAAAAAAGGCCTCGTTGGAGGTCTTTTTTCTTGGCATTTTTGTCAACTTTTCTTGGTGGCGCTTCGCCCGTCTTTTTGGCACAATAAAGCCAGACAAGGAGGAATTATGAATTTAGGAAACAACTTATTTCACGCGCGCAGGAAAAAAGGCTATTCGCAAGAAGACGTGGCCGAACGGCTGGGCGTCAGCCGCCAGACGATTTCCAAATGGGAAACGGGCGAAACGATTCCCGACGTGTTCCAGGCAAAAACAATGGCGCGCCTTTACGACATTCCACTCGACGAATTGATCGAGCTGGACGCCACGCTTTTCGAAATCGAGGCGATTATCGCCAAAACCGACGAAGCCGCGGAGGAAAAAATCGACTGGACGTCGGCATGGGCGAAAAAATACCCGGTTTTGGCGCGCTATCCGCAAACGATCAACACCGCGTACTACGCCCGGGCGATCGAACAGTTGCTCAACGAGCTGCAGGCGGAAGCCGGCTACAACGATCTGGACACGATGCTTGTGCTCAAAGACGTGCTGTACCAGACGTGGAAACGAAAAAAAGGAAAATCAAACCGGTCAACGTCTTGAGGATCGCTCAAGGCGTTTTCGTTTGTTCGCGTTTTTCAAAGGACGCGGATTGCTTTTTGCGAACCCGGTTTCAATCAGAAAAGAAATCGTTTCGTTTTTTGAACGATTTGGCCATAATGAAACCGAAACACGAAAGGAGTCTTTATGGAATCAAACGCTCTAAAAACGGAACCCGTTTCAACTTTGCTCGTCCGCATGGCGGTGCCGGCCATTTGCGCCCAGCTTGTCACGCTGCTTTACAATCTGGTGGACCGCGTCTTTATCGGACAAATGGAAAACGGGACACTCGCCATGGCGGCCATTGGCATTTGCGCGCCCGTCGTCACGATCGTCACCGCCTTCACAAATTTATTTGGCCGGGGCGGTGCGCCGCTCGCCGCGATGGAAATGGGAAAAAAACAAGTTAAACGGGCCGAGCAGTATATCAACCACTCTTTTTTCGCCCTCGTTCTCGTTTCCCTTGCCATCACGCTTTTGGTTTCCTTGTTCAAAAAACCGGTTTTGCTCGCCTTTGGCGCCAGCGACGCCACGCTACCTTTCGCGCTGGACTACTTGTCCATTTACATAGCCGGCACGTTTTTTGTCCAGCTGTCCGTGGGCATGAACGACTACATCACGACGCAAGGATTCGCGAAAACCGCCATGACGACGACCGCGATCGGCGCGATCTTGAACACCCTTCTCGACCCGTTGTTTATTTTTGGACTGGGCTGGGGCGTGCGCGGGGCGGCAATCGCCACGCTGCTGTCCCAAATGGCTTCCTTTCTCTGGGCGATGCGCTTTTTGCTCGGACCGAAAACACGCCTGCGTTTGTCTTTTCGGACGTTTCACGCCCGGTTCTCCATCTTTCAAGACATCCTCAAGCTGGGCGCCTCGCCGTTTTTCATGAGCTTGTCCGAAGGCGTGCTCGTCTTGTGCTTCAACACGCAAGCGTACCGGCTTGGCGGGGACGTCGCGGTTGGCGCGATGGCCATCCTGTTTTCGATGTTTCAGTTTTTGCTGCTGCCCGTCGAAGGCGTCACGATTGGCGCCCAGCCTATTTTAAGCTACAACTACGGCGCCAAACAACACGAGCGGGTTCGAAAGACGATTCGCCTCACGCTCCAAACCACCCTTTCCTTTACTGTTGCCGCGACGGGCCTTCTTGTTTTGTTCCCGTGCCCGGTGCTCGCCATTTTCACACACGATCCGTCGCTCATCGACCTGGGCTCCCGCCTGCTTCCCGTCTATATGGCTGGATGCTTTGGCATCGGCGCCAATTCGACGTTCCAGCAAACGTACAACGCCCTGGGCGCGGGCGGACGCTCGTTTTTCTTCGCGTTTTTTCGCAAAGGGATCCTGCTCGTTCCCCTGCTCTATCTTTTGCCCGCGCTCACCAATGGCGGTCTTGTCGCGCTTATGCTGGCCGAGCCGGTTTCCGACGCGCTGACGACGCTTGTCAACGCGCTGTCGTTTCGAGGGTTTGCCCGACAAACGCTTCAAGCCGCTTCCAATCACCAACCCGTTTTATCCTTCGAATAAAAAGGAAAAAGGCGACAATCTCGTCGCCTCTTGATGGTTGTTTTAGAAATCCACGTCCTCGTTGTAGAAGCAAGCCTTCAGCAGCCGTTCCATTTGTTCCGGGGTGATGGAGCGCGGGTTGCTTCCGGTGCACGCGTCGCCGACAGCCAGCTCGGCCACCGTTGGCAGTTTTTCAAGGAACTCCGCCTCGTCGATGATACCGCCCTCGTACTCTTTGATGCTTGGAGCGATGTTGAGCTGTTTGTTCATTTCATTGATGTGCTCGATGAGCGCCTTGGACGTTGGCTCCAGGCCGATGAACGCCGCGATCTCGCCATAGCGTTTTTCCGCTTCCGGCTCTTTCGCGTTGTAGGCGATGACCTTCGGCAAATACATCGCGTTGGCCGCGCCATGCACGATATGGCCGCCCGAGTACGCGGCACCTGTCTTGTGAGCCATCGAGTGCACGATGCCAAGCAGCGCGTTCGAGAACGCCATGCCCGCCAGACATTGCGCGTTGTGCATACGGTTGCGCGCCTCCTTGTCCCCGTTGTAGGAATCCACAAGGTTTTCGTCAATCATCTTGATCGCGTGCAGCGCCAGCGGATCCGTGTAGTCGCAATGCAGTGTCGACACGTACGCCTCGATGGCGTGCGTCAAGGCGTCCATTCCGGTGTTGGCCGTCAGCTTTGGCGGCATCGTCTGCGCGAGCGCCGGGTCGACGATCGCCACATCCGGCGTGATGTTGAAGTCGGCCAGCGGATATTTGATGCCTTTGTCGTAGTCGGTAATGACTGCGAACGCCGTCACTTCCGTCGCCGTGCCCGACGTGGATGGAATCGCGACGAATTTCGCCTTCGTACGCAATGTCGGGAACGCGAACGGCGTGATCAAATCCTCGAATTTCGTTTCCGGGTATTCATAGAACGCCCACATCGCCTTGGCCGCGTCGATTGGGGAACCGCCGCCCACCGCGACGATTACGTCCGGTTCAAATTCCTGCATGACCGCCGCGCCACGCATTACCGTTTCCACGGAAGGATCGGGCTCGACGCCTTCGATCAAAATCGTTTCCATGCCGGCTTCCTTCAAATACGACTCGATCGTGTCCAGAAAGCCGAAGCGCTTCATGCTGCCGCCGCCTACGACGATGGCCGCTTTCGTGCCTTCCAGCGTCTTCAGCGCTTCCAGCGCGTTTTCCCCGTGATACAAATCCCGAGGCAGTGTAAAACGATACATATTCAATTCCTCCTCTTACTGTGTTGATTTTGTATAGCCGGTTTCATTATAGCGTGGTTTTCGGCGGGTTGCCACTTCTTTTTGAAAGCGTTTTCAGTTTCTTTTATTCGCCCAAATCGTCTCCGTTCGTCGCGATGACGGTTTTATACCAGTCAAACGAGTCCTTTTTGATGCGGCGGCCTTCCCCGCTACCATCGTCCTGGTAGTCCACATAAATGAAGCCGTACCGCTTGTGCATCTCGCCGGTCGAAGCCGAAACGAGGTCGATGCAGCCCCACGGCGTATAGCCCCACAGCTCGACGCCATCCTCATTGATCGCCTGATCCATCGCTTTGATGTGGTCGCGCAAGTAGTCGATATGCGCCCCATCGTGCACGACGTCGCCTTCCTCGAGCGCATCCTGCGTTCCGACGCCGTTCTCCACGATCATGAGCGGCTTCTGGTAGCGGTCGTACAAAAGATCGAGCGAATAGCGCAGTCCCGTCGGGTCGATTTGCCAGCCCCAGTCCGACGCCTTCAAATACGGGTTTTTGAATCCCATCGACATGTTGCCAATCGAAGTTTCGGCCGCGTCCGACTGCTTCGCCGCGCAATTCGACATATAGTACGAGAACGAGATGAAGTCCACCGTTCCGTTTTTCAACGTTTCCTTTTCCTCGTCCGTCAAATGGATGTCGATGCCTTCGCGTTCGTACTCTTTCAGCTTGTACGCCGGATAATACCCTCTGGCCTGCACGTCGCAATAAAAGAAGTTGCTGTTCATCTCGCTCCAGCACGCCATGATGTCGTCCGGATTGCACGTGAGCGGATAGTACGTCATGAACGCGATCATGTTGCCGACTTTGTTGTTGGCGTCGATGGCGTGCAATACCTCGACCGCTTTCGCGCTGGCCAGCAGCTGGTGCTTGGCTGTCATCGCCAGCTTTTGCGGATCGGTCGAAGGGACACCCGCGCCCATCCAGCCGCCATGCCCGAGCGTGTTGATCTCGTTGAACGTCAGCCAGTATTCCACCTTGCCTTTGTATCGTTCGCCAACGACTTTCACATAGCGCAAAAACGCCTCGATCGTTCTTGGATCGTTCCAAGAACCCCATTCGTTTGTGAGTCCAAGCGGCGTCTCGTAGTGGGAGAGCGTGACAAGCGGTTTGATGCCGTTTTTGTTGCATTCGTCGAACAGCTCGTCGTAAAACTTCAGTCCCTCCTCGTTGGGCTCGGTTTCCAGTCCGGTCGGGAAAATGCGCGCCCAGTTGATCGACGTGCGGAACGTCTTGAATCCCATCTCGGCAAACAAGGCGATGTCCTCCTTGAACCGGTGGTAGCCATCCACCGCCTCGTGGCTTGGATAGTCATAGCCTTCAAACACGCCGAATTTCGCGTCGTCCGGCGTGTTGAGCGTGAACATCTCGTCGGCGTGCACGACGCCATCCGCCGTTTGGTACGTCACATAGCGCGCCTGCGTCCTCGAACCGCGGGTCACGACATCGGCGGTGGACAATCCCTTGCCTTCGGCGTCCCAGCCGCCTTCATACTGGTTGGCGGCTACGGCGCCGCCCCATAAAAAATCCTTTGGAAAACTCATAATCCGTTCCTCCTTCGTTTTTCTTCATTATAAAATGAAAACGCTCTCAATCCAAAAAAACAAGTCAAATGGTTTCATTGTTTCGGTCTTTCCTTCCAAAACCAAATGGAAAAGAGAACATCGTTCCCTTTTCCTCACAAGAGATGAAAAACTATTATTTTAACAGAATGTTCATTATGAAATTCATTGAATGGAAAGAAAATTCGAATTGTTTCGAAAACATCAAAAAGAGATACCAAGCAACAGTGTCTTTCAAGTATTTCTACCTAAGTCTCCCGGAAAAGTCAACGAATGTCTTTTTATCGGTCCGGTTCAAAACTTTTGTCATTTGAAATGATAAAACTTTTAAAAAAACAAAGTTTTTTCATTCTGAACGACAAAATTTTTTAGTATAATAGAGATGAAAGGAGAGCTTCTATGAAGAAATTAATTGATCGTCCTCAATATTTAGCTCAACTGATTGGTCATAAAGATGTAGATTTAGTGAAGATCATAACTGGTATTCGTCGTTGTGGTAAGAGCTCGTTGCTGGACTTATTTCATCTTTATTTATTGGAAACCGGAGTAAGCGATGGTCATATTATCCATCTTAATTTGGAATCTATGAAGTATCGAAATCTGACTGACTATGTGGTCTTTTATGATTTTGTTGCGAGTCAACTCCAAGATGGTCAAAAAACTTATTTGATGTTTGATGAACTTCAAAATGTTGAACACTGGGAAAAGGCGATTGAATCCTTCCGACTCGATTTTGATGTGGATATTTATATTACTGGTTCGAATGCCTATTTATTATCTTCCGAATTCTCCACTTTACTTTCAGGTCGTTATGTTGAGATCCGTGTATTTCCGCTTTCCTTTGCTGAATTTTTAACCTTCAACACCTGGGAAGACTCCATTTCAATAGAAGAAAAGTTTCAAAAGTATTTACAATTTGGGGGAATGCCGATTTTAAGTGAATATCATTTTGATGAAACTAGATGCAATCAAGCATTAGAGGGTATTTATTCAACAATTATTTTACGTGATATTATGCAAAGAAATTCCCAAATCAATCAAAATACCCTACAGCGTATCACTTTGTTTCTTTGTTCGAATATTGGCAATATTACTTCTCCAAATAATATGGGGAATGTGTTATCAAGTGATGGCGCTATAGAATCAAGTCGCCAGGCGCTTACCCGAAACACGGTCGAACGTTACATCACCTTATTGAAAAACGCATTTTTATTTATACAAGTCAATCGTTATGATGTGAAAGGAAAACAATTATTGAAGACATTGGAAAAGGATTATATTATCGACCTTGGTTTTCGCAATCTGCTTTTAGGGTATCGGGATGTGGATCGGGGTCACATGCTCGAAAATGTGGTTTACCTTGAACTCATGCGCAGAGGCTACCGTGTTTATATTGGCAAAGTCGGTACGACAGAAGTTGATTTCATTGCGGAAAAGCCGAATGAAAAAAAATACATTCAAGTGACAGAATCATTACTTTCCGAAGATGTTCGAGACCGTGAACTTCGTCCTCTCCACGCCATTCATGATCATTATGAAAAGATCGTTTTATCCATGGATCGCAGTTTCATTAACTCGGAAGATGGAATCAAACTGATCAATCTTATTGACTGGCTGTTGGAAAAAAAATAAAAGCTATTGATACACTCATAAAACAATGGTTTTGGATCATGTTGTGGAAGTCAAAGGATGACTTCCTTTTTTTTCTGAGCCCTCCTCTTTCGTTTTCGGTATATTATTTCATCTTCTCTTCAAAAACACCATCATTTGCTATGCTCCTTTTTGCCATTGATCGTTTTGCGCGACAAAAAAAGAGAGCGTCGCTCACGACTCCCTCAATCTATTTGTTCCAATTCCACCTGATGCCCCACGTTCGAGCCCAGGGTATCCGGCAAGAAGATGCCCGCCTTCATCAGCGCCTTGCCCGAAAACACCATCCCGTCTTCCTTGCGGCGATAAAACGCCATCGGATCGAGCCCTTGCAGTCGGACATGCGGCTTTTTCGCGTTGGGCTTGTGCTCGAACACGACCGCCTGCACGAGCGCGGTTTTTTTGTCTTTGGACACAAACGACCACGCGCACACGTTGTTTGCGTTCGGATCGCTCAACCGGTAATAATCGCCATCGAACACGAGTGGCTGCATGGCTTTGTACGTTTCGACTTGCGCCTTGACTTCCTCTTTTTCCTCGTCGCTTAACGCTGACAAGTCGAGCTCGTAGCCAAACGTGCCCGCCATCGCCACGATGCCGCGCGTCTTGAGCGACACGGTCCGTCCGGTCTGGTGGTTTGGCACCGCCGAAACGTGGGAACCCACGCTGCTGATCGGATAGAAAAAGCTCGTGCCATGCTGGATGAGGCAGCGGTTGTGGGCGTCGGTGTCGTCCGAGCACCAGTACTGCGGAAAATAATACAGCATTCCCGCGTCGAAACGGCCGCCGCCACCCGCGCAGCCTTCAAAGAGCACGTCGGGAAAGCGCGAAGTGAGGCGGTCGGCCAAATCGTACACGCCCAGCATATAGCGATGCGCCATCTCGCTTTGCCGTTCCGGCGCCAGCGACGGCGCGTAAAAGTCGCTAATCGAGCGGTTCATATCCCATTTGATGTAGTCGACGCCGTTCTCCTCGATCAACGTCATGAACGTGTTCGCCAAATAGTCGACAACCTCCGGGTTGGCCATGTCCAGCACGAGCTGGTAGCGGCTGCGGGCCGGATCGCGCAGCGGCGAGCGAAGCACCCAGTCCGGATGGGCACGGTACAGCATCGAGTTTTCCGACACCATTTCCGGCTCGATCCACAAGCCGAACTGCATTCCCTTGTCATGGACGCGTTCCACGAGCTCGCGCAGCGGCATTTGCAGCTTTTGCTCGTTGACGACCCAGTCCCCCAGACTCGAGTCGTCGTTGTGGCGCTGGCCAAACCAGCCATCGTCCAGCACGAACAATTCAATGCCCAGCTCGCGAGCCGTTTGCGCGATGTCCAACAGCTTTTCGCCGTTGAAATCGAAATACGTCGCCTCCCAGTTGTTGATGAGGATCGGCCGCTTTTGATGCACGAACCGGGAACGGATCAAATGCTCCCGGATGAAATCGTGGTACTGGCCGCTTAGCGTTCCCAGCCCGTTTTCCGTAAACGACAAAATCGCCTCCGGCGCGCAAAAGCGCTCGCCCGGCTTGAGCGTCCAGTTCAGATTTTCGCTTCGCAGCCCAATCGTCGCCCGCAGCTGGTCAAGCTGGTCCTTTTCGACTTCGGCCTCGAAGCTTCCCGAATACACGAGCAGCATGCCATACGCCTCCCCGCTCGTTTCGGTCGTGTTCGCTTTGGCAAGCACGAGGCCCGGATTGTGCTGGTGGGACGACTGGCCGCGTCTGGAACCAATCGAAAACGTCCCGTGGGTGAGCGGCGTCTTTTCCATCATCCGCTCCATCGCGTGGCGGCCATGGAAGTGGATCGCCTCATAGTCGCTGGTCGGCAAATCAAGGCTGGCGCTCACGATTTTTTTCACCTTGATTTCAAACGGCGTCAAGTTGCGGATGACAACCGAGCGCGTGATGACGTTTTCCTCTTCAAACACCCCGTAAAGCAAGTCCACGTAAATATCGTACACCGTGTCCTTGAGCGTGATTTTCAATGTCTGACCGTCGCCAAACGAGGCCGGCAAGCTGTCGAGCGCGTACTTGTCCGGCGTAATCTCGTACGAAAAATAACGCAAGTCCAGCGAGGACGAGCCATCGGGCACCGTCAGCAAAAGCGCGGGATTGCGAAAATCCGAAATCCCGCCGCACGAGTATTCAAGCAGGCGGTCGTTGAGCGAGTACATCCGGCTTTTTTCAGTATCCCACAAGTTGGCGGAAAAGCTGATTTCCGGATAATCCTCGATATAGCTCATATCCATGGCGGTATCGGAACCGTACCACGTATGGTTCAAAACGCCATACTGGTCGACTTTCATTTGGTATAGGGAATCACGCGTGCACAGTGAAAATAATGAATTGTGTACTTGTATTGACATGTTTGTTCTCCTTTTTGGTTTGATTTATTCCCAGTTTTAACGGAACGAAGCAAAAATGTCAACTTGTTTTTACTAAAACTTTTCCTGTTTTTTACCGACCGGCTCCAGTTCGACTGGCTTTTTGCGCCGCGTTTCCTGCCGGTACTGCTTCGGCGACTTGTTGTAGAGGGATTTAAACGCCCGCGAAAAATGGAGCTGGTTCTCGTAGCCGACTTGCGCCGAGATTTCCGCGATCTTCAAATCGGTTACCTGCAAAAGCCCGGCCGCCTTCGTCATCCGGTACTGCAATAAAAACTGCATCGGCGCCTTGCCGGTTACCCGTTTAAACAGCTTGCCAAAATAGCTGCGATTGATGCCGAGCGCCTTGGAAATCTGCTCGATCGTGATGTCCTTGGCGTAGTTGTTTTCGATAAACGACACCGCCTCGCGCACGTAAAAGTCGGCAAGCGAATTGGTCGGATGTTCGACAGGCTGGCGGGCCGATTTCATAAAATCGTCGAAAAACAAGTACAAATGGCCAATCGTGGCGAAACTGGAATCGTCCATATGATGCAAAATGTATTCGATTTCCTGCACCATCTCCTCTTTTCGCTTGACGTCTCCCGCCCGGTAAACCGGATCGTCCACCGTGATGTTCATTAAATCGAGCGCCGCCTGCACGCGCAAGCCGTCGAATTCGATCCACGCGTATTCCCACGGATCCTTCTCATCGGCGAAATACGTCGTAATTTGGCCCGGATAAATCAAAAACCCTTGTCCGGCGTGCAGATGGAACGTCTGGTTCTTTCCTGTCCGGTCGGGCGCGATCAGCGTTCCCTTGCCTTTGTATATGTAGTGAAACAAGTAATGGTTGCGGGCGGCCGGGCCGAAAATGTGGGCCGGCGCGCATTGCTCGCGTCCGCATTGGTACAATCCCAGGTCGATGTAGTTCTCGTTGGGAAAAATATTAAAGATCACATCACGCATATTTGTAAGCCCTTTCCACGTTATATATCAAAATGCTATCTTGGTTTTAGTATAACGCAAAAACATCGCTTTTTGGTATATTTCATGTCACTTTATTCCATTTTATGACTGAAATCTTCGTGTTACGATTTTATCAACAGCAAACGAAAGGAGAATTTGCATGAAAACAATCCGTAAAATCATGGCGGCTGCCACATGCGTCATGATGACGGCCTCGCTCGCAGGGTGCGGGCAGGCTTCGCCGGACGGCATTCCCGAAATCGAAATCGTTTCGTACAAACGGGAAGCCGTGCAAGTCATGGAGGAAATCCAGGACTTGTTCAACGCCACGCATGACGATGTCCGGCTCAAAATCAGCAGTCCCAACGAAGCGATGACCATCTTGAAAACGCGATTCATCCGCGATGATTATCCGGATATTGTCGCCATCGGCGGGGACATCAACTATTCCAATTTTCTCGACGCCGGTCTGTTCATGGACATTTCCGACCTGCCAGCGCTTCAGGACGTCAAGCCCGGCTATCTGGACATTGACAAACAGCTCGAATTTGTCGAAATGGAAGGCACGTACGCCTTGCCGTACGTCGCCAACGCCGCGGGTGTCCTCTACAACAAGGACCTCTTCGACGAGTACGGCTGGAAGATCCCGAAAACGTGGGACGAGTTTCTCGCGTTGTGCGAAGCCATCCAGGCCAAAGGGCTGACGCCGTTGTATTTTGGCTACAAGGACACGTGGACGACCTTGGCGCCATGGAACGCGCTGGCCGTCGATTTGGTGGATGCCGACATTTGCTCGCAAGTCAATAAAAACGAGGCGACGTTCGCCGACGCGTACCGCGAGGTGGCGACGAAACAAAAAGAGCTGCTCCAGTATTGCCAGCCTAACCCGTACGCCTACTCGTACACGGACGCGGCCACGGCGTTCGCCAATGGCGAGGCCGTCATGTGGCCGATTGGCAGCTACGCCATCAGCCAGGTGCAAAGCGTCAACCCGGATATGAACATTGACTCGTTCGTCATGCCCGGCAGCAACGACCCGGAAAAAAACATTTTGAACTCCGGCATCGACGTGCAGTTCTCGATCATGGAAAACTGCCCGAACAAGGAGGCCGCATACGAAGTGCTCGACTTCCTGTATTCCGACGAGGTGCTCAACATGTATTTGGAGGATCAGGGCGGCATCGCGACGAAAAAAGGCGAATTCCCGATTGCGGAATATTTGAAAGGCATGGAAACGTACATTTTGGCCGGCGAGGTCGCCGACTACCAGGACCACCACTACCCGACCGAAATGGCGGTGGACGCGATGATCCAGACGTATTTGCTGGACGAGAAAAAAGACGCGCTCGACACGTTCCTAAACAAATTCGACACGGAATGGATCCGTTATAACCGCGATTTGATCGCGCGGCTCCAAAAGGAGGAATCATAACATGAAAAAGAAGATGTCCAACCGGACAAAGACATATTTGCTCATCCTCGTTCCCGCATTGATCTTGTTTGTGATGTTCAATACGTGGCCGATGATCAACGGATTGATTTACAGTTTCACCAACTACAAAGGCTATGGCAAGTTCGACTGGGTCGGCTTGCGCAACTACGCCGACTTGTTCCAGGACGGCCGCGTGCTGAAAAGCTACTTGTTCACGTTCAAGTACGCCATTTGCGGCACGATCCTTGTCAACGTGCTCTCGCTGCTGATGGCGCTCGCCCTCAACGCCAAGATCCGCTTCAAATCGGCGCTTCGCGGCATTTACTTTGTGCCCAACATTTTGGGCGGCCTGGTCATCGGTTACATTTTCAGCTTTTTCTTCACGTACATCCTGCCGTACATCGGCGTGGCGTGGAACATTGAATGGCTGCAAAACTCGATTCTTGCCTCCCCGGCGTACGCCTGGATTGGCGTGCTGATCGTGGGTGTGTGGCAGGCGGTCGCGATGACGACGATCATTTACATTTCCGGCTTGCAGACAGTCCCTGAAGACGTGTACGAGGCGAGCCGCGTGGATGGCGCGAGCAAATGGACGGAATTTTGGAAAGTCACCTTCCCGCTTATCATTCCGTTTATTTCGATCAACTTTGTCTTGACGACGAAAAACTTCCTGATGGTGTTCGACCAGATCATGTCGTTGACCAACGGCGGGCCGGCCCAGTCCACGGAGTCGATTTCGTTTTTGATTTACCGCAACGGTTTGGATGGCGGCCAGTTCGGGTTCCAGAGCGCGAACGCCTTCGTGTTCTTTCTCGTCATCGTCATCATTTCCGTCATCCAGCAAGTCATTACCGGAAAGAAGGAGGAGCAGCTATGACAAAGCCAATCAAACCGAAAAAGCAAACAAACTGGCTCATGACGATCGTCTTGTGCCTGGGTACGGTCACCGTGTTCTTCCCGTTGTACATGGCGCTGGTCATCGCGTTTAAAAAGCCGTCGGAAATGACCAACAGCGTCGAAGGCGCGCTGGGCTTTCCAAAGGAGCTTGGCTTTGACAACTTCGCCAAGGCGATGGAAGTGACCGATTTCTGGAACACGCTGGGCAACTCCCTGCTCATTACCATTTCGACAATCGTGCTGGGCATCATCGTGTACTCGCTGGTCGGCTACGTGCTCGGGCGCACGACGGCCAAGTCGAAGCACTTCAAGCTCATTTACTTGTACATCATTTCGGGGATGTTCGTCCCGTTTGCCATTTTGATGATGCCGCTGGTCAAAGAGACGGCGCAGCTGCATCTGGGCAACCAGCTGGGCGTCATCTTGCTGTATCTCGTGTTTTACATGCCGATGAACGTCATGCTGTACGCGGGCTATATGAAAAACATTCCGGAAGTCATGGAGGAAGCGAGCATGGTCGACGGGGCGAGCACGTGGAAGACGTACTGGAAAGTCATCTTCCCGATGATGAAGCCGATGCACGCGACCGTCGCGATCATGACGGCGCTGGGCACATGGAACGACGTCATGACGCCGCTGGTCATCATGTCGGGAACGGGCATCAACACGCTGCCGATCGCGCAGCTCAACTTCCAGACGGCGTTTGGAACCAACTACAACCTCGCGTTCGCGTCGTATATTTTGTCGCTCATTCCAATGCTTATTTTCTATGTCGTCTGTCAAAAACAAATTTTAAATGGCGTCGCCAATGGCGCGGTGAAAGGATAAGATATGTCAGAAGTTATTTTGAATCACATCCAGAAAGTGTATCCAAACGGCTACCAGGCCGTGAAAGATTTCAATATGGAAATCAAGGATCAGGAGTTTATTATCTTTGTCGGTCCGTCAGGGTGTGGCAAGTCCACGACGCTGCGCATGATCGCGGGTCTGGAGGACATTAGCGGCGGCACGCTGCAAATCGACGGCGTCGTGTGCAACGACAAGGAGCCGAAAGATCGCAACATCGCGATGGTGTTCCAAAACTACGCGTTGTATCCGCATATGACGGTGCGCAAAAACATGGAGTATCCGCTCAAGATTGCCAAACTCCCTAAAGAGGAAATGGACGCCCGCATCGACCACGCGGCCAAAATCCTTGGCTTGCAAAATTTGCTGGATCGCAAGCCGAAGGCGCTTTCGGGCGGCCAGCGCCAGCGCGTGGCGATGGGCCGGGCCATCGTGCGCAATCCAAAAGTACTGCTCATGGACGAGCCGCTATCCAATTTGGACGCCAAGCTGCGCGGACAAATGCGAATCGAGATCGCCCGCCTGCACAAGGAGCTGAAAGCGACGACGATTTACGTCACTCACGACCAGACGGAGGCGATGACGCTGGGCGACCGCATCGTTGTGATGAGCGATGGCGAGATCCAGCAAATCGACACGCCGCAAAACTTGTACGAGAAACCGCGCAACTTGTTTGTCGCCACGTTTATCGGCATGCCGGTGATGAATCTGCTTGACGCCCGCCTCGTTCAAAAAGACGGCCGGCCGGTTTTGGCGGGTGACGGATTTCAGTTCGACGTATCCAAAACGATGGCGGATACGTTCGAACGCCTGGGATTTGGTTCGAACAAAGCGTTGAAAGTCGGCATCCGTCCGGAAAATTTACGGATCGCCGACCGAAACGCCAACGGGCTGCACGGGCATGTCGATGTCGTTGAAATGCTGGGCAGCACGACGAATGTCTATATGACGATGGCCAACGGCGCGAAAGTCGTGGCGACTTTGCCGGGCGACGCGCGGGTCCAGGATGGAACCGAGCTGACGCTGGCGGCCGATGCCGACGCGTTGCATGTGTTTGATGCCGACTCAAGCGTGAATGTTCTTTATTTATAAAAAAGAATGCGACAATGGCTGTTCCATTTCGCATTCTTTTTCTTTTGTTATAAAAACGGATCCTCGTCGGGCTGGTGTATTTTTTCGGAGAAGAAGTGGATCGCGGTTTGCGTCAGCAGGATGGCCAGCGCGATCATGCCGCATACGCACATGATTTCCGACAGCCGGTCCATCGCCGCCACGCGATCCCCGTGGACAAACTCGCCCATCATATAAAACGTGAGCTTGCCGGGAACGAATGGCACGAGCACGGCTGGCAAGTACACGGCGACCGGTTTTTGCTCAATGCGGGCAAAGATTTCCGAAAGAATGCTGTAAATCAGGCCGCTAACGAACGCCCGGACGTACATGCCTTCGAAAAAGCCCATGCCCAGCGCGGCCATGAAGCCGATGAATCCGGCGATGGTGATGTCTTTGCCTCGTCCGTTGAAGCGGATCGAGCACATCATCCCGACGATGCCGGCGCCAAGCGCCTTAATCAAGATCATGATCATAATACCATCACTCCTAACGCGAGGCCGGTTCCAGCCGCGATGGCCGCCCCAATCAGGCACGCTTCGGCGGTTCGGTTCAAACCGGCTTGATAATTTCCGGCCAGAGTGTCGCGGATGGCGTTGAAGATGACCATGCCGGGCACCATGAGCGGCATATTCGATACGACGACGGTTTCAATGCTTAAGTGGATGCTGGCGTGCTCCAGCAAAATGGGGTAAATCGTCACGAAGAAGCTGGCGCAAATGATCATGAGGATCCGGTTGCTTTTGTTGGTCAGGATCCATCCGGCGCCCAAGCCAATGAAAAAGATAAAGGGCACATCGAGCGGATCGCCAAAGAAAAGGCCGAATCCGGCGGAGCAAATGCCGGAGGCTAAAATGCGCAGCCAGCGCGGATGCGTCTTTTCGCGTTCGATGGCGTCCAGCTCCTCTTCCATTTCTTTCATCGACAAGTTTTCGCAGTTGTTCACGAGGTCGTGGATCTTGGCGATTCGAACGAGATCGTTGCCGACTTTCGTGATTTTGCAGGCGCGCGTAATGATATGATGTTCGGTTTTAAAGGAAAAAAGAATCGTTGTGGGTGTCAGCACGCATTCCGGCTTGGAGGCGCCTGGATGCGAAAGACAAATGCGTTTCATCGTCTCTTCGGCGCTGACCACATCCCCTCCGCTTTGGAGCAGGAGCTTTCCGCTTCGCATGACGATTTTGGCTAGGCGGCTGCTTTCATAAGGTTCCAAAATGACCTTCCTTTCTTTTTTTAAAGATACAGATTGTCAATGTCTAGGTCTTATGTTTTTTTGATCTATGGCACTGGCATGGCGAATGTGATTCCCTTTCAATGCATATGAAGAAAATGGCGCGTTCCAACGACAATGTCCCTTTTTTCTCCATACATTTCGTTCTCATTATACTCGTATTTTTCCTTGATGTCCATTATGGGAAGACTGGAGTTTTGCGCCCGGTTTCCCATGAAAAGCCCAAATTTTTGAAGGTTCTTTTCCATTTTGTTTCTGCCTCCTTTCGCAACCGGTTTCAGAATCCCCTTTTTTTCCGCTTTTTGTTCCCCGTCTTGTTTCTCTTTTTAAAAATGCAAATTTTTTAAGAAATTTCACATGAAATTCCATAGTTTCTGGTATAATTTTCGTAAATGAAACGAGGAAGAACACAATGGAACATCAATGGATTGACTTGACGATTGAAACGGTGGACTCGGAACATCTTTGTTGCGCCATCGCCGACAAAAAGCATCAGGCGGGCGTCCAGTCCAAAAAACAATGGCTGAAACAGCGATTCGAGGAAGGGCATGTCTTTCGCAAGCTGGACGCGCGAGGCAAAGTTTTGATTGAATACGCTCCGCTGGAAACGGCGTGGGTGCCGATTGAAGGCGACAACTACGTCTATATATATTGTTTGTGGGTGGCTGGCTCTTTCAAAGGCCAGGGTCTGGCGAAGGAATTGCTGGAATCGTGTATGGCCGACGCGAAAGCGAAACACAAGGCGGGCGTATGCGTGTTGAGTTCGAAAAAGAAAAAGCCGTATCTTTCGGACGCGAATTTTTTCAAGCGCTTTGGTTTTGAAGTGGCCGATACGGCGCCCGACGATTTTGAACTGCTTGCCCTCTCCTTCGATGGCACGATGCCTCGCTTTGTTTCAACGGCGAAAGCCTTTGAAATCGAAACGCCGGAATTGACGATCTACTATGGCATGCAATGTCCGTTTCTTGTCAACTCAATCGAGCAGGTGCGCTCGTATTGCGAAACGAACGCCATCCCGCTGCGGCTGGTCGCGATCGACTCGCTTGAAAAAGCGAAGGCGCTTCCTTTCGTGCCCGCGAATTACGCGGTGTTTCAAAACGGAAAATTTGTGACGCACCAGCTGCTGAACGAGAATTTGTTCAAGAAGAAACTCGGTCTTTAAGATGCACTGGATCCACGCGAAAACCATTCTCTCGGCGAACAACGGGATGAATTTGTATCGGGGCTGCCTGCATGGCTGCATTTATTGCGATTCCCGCAGCGCGTGCTATCGTATGGATCACGACTTCGAGGATGTCGCGGTCAAGGAAAACGCGATCGAGCTTTTGGAAACGGCATTGAAACGAAAGCGAAAAAAAGGAATGCTGGGCATCGGGGCGATGAGCGATCCGTACCTTCCTTTGGAGGAAACCTTGCGGATGACGCGGCAGGCGCTTGAACTTGCTTTGCGGTATGGATTTGGCTTTACGCTCATCACCAAATCGGCGCGGGTGCTGCGGGATTTGGACTTGCTGGTGGCGATCAACGAAAAGACCAAATGCGTCGTCCAAATGACATTGACGACAATGGATGAGCGTCTGTGCCAAACCCTGGAACCCAACGTCAGTACGACAAAAGAGCGCATTCGCGCGCTGGGGGTTTTGCGGGACGCGGGCATTCCAACGATTGTCTGGCTTTGCCCGATTCTTCCGTTCATCAACGATTCGTTCGACAACATCGCGCGAGTCTTGCAGGCGTGCGTTGATGTCCGTGTCAAAGGGATCGTCTGTTTTGGGATGGGCGTCACTTTGCGGGAAGGCAACCGGACGTATTTTTACGAACAGCTGGACCGGTTCTTTCCGGGGATGAAAAACCGCTATCAGCAAGCCTTTGGCGACCGGTACGTGTGTGGCAGCCCTCGAAACCAGGCGCTCATGGAATACTTTCATGCGGTGTGCGAGCAAAACGGCATTTTGCATGACAACGAGCAAATCTTCGCCTATCTTCAGCAATTCGAATCGAAAGAAAAAGCGGTTCAGCTTTCTTTGTTTGAGTAGCCAAACCGTTTTTTTTTTCGAAGGAAAACGTTGGAAGATTTTTCAAAAACGCTTCCACGTTGCGATACCGGATCCCGTCGTCCGTATCCATATCTTGGCCCAAATACAACACATACCGGCCGGCAAGCTTGCCAAAGCGGGGCGTTGTCAGGCGTAGTTTTTCTTCGTTGCGCAAATGTCTTGCTTTTTCAAAAACGCATTGCTGGCTGTGCTTGATAGGAAAGGATTCGATCGTACATTTCGCACTTTTTCAAACCGTATACGCTTCGGATCATCGCATCCAATGCATCACGAACGGCAACATTCGTTTCGAAAAGCCGCTCTTTTCCGTTTTTCACTTTCCATTCTTTTTCTTGCTCCTGAAGATGGCGCCGTTCCTCGATCTGCGCTTTTGTTTCTTCCAACAACTCCAATGGAATGTATTGACTTTTTTACCTTTCCATTTTCCTTCCACTTTGACACTCCCCATGCCTAAAGGCAGGAGATTCCTGCTACCTGCTGCTCAGCAGCAGCTGGCCAGTGTATTTCTACCAGGCCGCAGCGCAGGGTACGGGTGTGCCATCACCCGTCGCAGGGCAGAACCTATAGTTCCCTACGCAGTATGTCTGATATTTCTATCGCCAACATACTCAGTTGAACCGCAAATGTTTATCGCTCCAAGCACATCTCTATGAATCTCAAATCCGCATTCACAAGTGTACTTCCTGCCTTTGGCATGATGGACATGACCGCAGACAGGACACGTCTGACTTGTATAGGCAGGGGCTACATACTCAACTTGGATGCCTGCTCGTCTGGCTTTGTATTCTATAAACTTTGCGAGTCTGTAGAATGACCATTGGTCCATCAACTCGTGATCCTTGATCTCGACGTTCAGTCAGCTGCATGTTGCTTCGACCGTTCTTTTCATCGAACATCAACCCCTTTCACCAGAACAGGTCGTTGGTATTTAGGACATTGTTATTCGACTTATATTTCATGTTTATATTCTATCAATTTTATCAATCGAATAAAATCCAGATTGGATGGTTTATTGCTTAATCAGAGTCGCCTTATATCCCCATAGCCGAAGCGATGGGCTTTACGGTAGCATTCGGTAAATAATAGTGTGTTTTTCCGCCAATCCGCTTTTGAGAAATATACCCGCGCGGAAGCGTGGACAATCGTTCTTCGATTTCCCAAATCGCATTGAATTCGTTCATACGATCACCTTCTTTTTTTTAATATAACCTACTTTAACCTACCGGTCAACGAAGGCTTTTTGATAGCGAACAACAAGATAAAAAAGAATACGCCGCGATCTGGACGTATTCTATAAATAAGATGGTTTACGATTTTGACGCGTCCACCACAAATTCGACCGCGCCTTTTGGATCTTTGGTCAACTGGATATATTGCGCGCCTTTCGTGCGGACGATTTGAATGCCGTACTTGTCCGCGTCCGCTTTGATCTCGTCGTATCTTGACTGCACTTGCGGGGACAAAACAACAAGCTGGAAATCTTTGAGAATGTCGGTATGCGCCCCAAACGCTTCGGCCTTCGCTTTAACCGGCAAGTTTTCCAGTTCAGCGCCTTTGTTCACGGCGTTGGCAAACATCGCCGATGTCCCGGCCCCGACACAAAGCACAAGAACATTCAAATCGTCGTTGAGTTCGACCTTCGTCTTCTCTTGTTCCTCTTCCTGTTCGCCCTCGATTTCCTCGTGCTTTTGCGCTTCCTCCTCCAGCAACGTGGAGTCGTATGCTTTTATGAATGGCGCGTAGATCACGACATCGACCGCCAGAAGAACGACGGCAAGCAACAGAGCCATCGGCGCCATGCCCGTTCCAAAGAACAAGCCAAGCGGGCCCGGCATCGCCCATGGCATGACGTAAATGAACGAGTTCATGTGCAGGGCGTCGACAAAAAACTTAAATATGCATACATTGATCATCGGCGTCAGCAAAAACGGGACGAAGAAATATGGATTCAACACGATTGGCGCAGCGAATAAAACCGGTTCGTTTACACTAAAGCAGCATGGGACGATCGAAGCTTTTCCAACGGCTTTCAACTGTTTCGACTTGCAAAACCAGATCAGCAGAAACGGTACGACAAATGTACAACCGGTTCCGCCAAGACACGCGATAAAGTTGTTCATACCAATCGTCAAAGCGTGCGATGCGTGCTGTCCTTCTTCAACAAGGCGCAAGTTCGCTTCCACGTTGGCATACAAAGCGGCCGCCACAGCCGGCTCCACAATGGATGGGCCATGGATGCCTAAAAACCAGAAGAAGGCCATCGCACCAGCGACAAGCATCAGTCCCGGATAAGAATCCGCCGCGGAAAAGATGGGCGAAAACAACGCGATCATGCTTTCCGCAAAAGAAATGTTGAATACATTGCGGGCGATCGTGTCAATCAGGACACAAACGAGCACCGAGAACGAAAACGGGAACACGTTTTTGAACACATTGGAAATGACGCCTGGCACTTCCGGCGGCATTTTGATTGTAATGTTTTTGATCGCGCAAAATTTATACATATTCGCGGTGATAAACGCCGCGATAAACGAACAAAGCAAACCTTTCGTTCCCAAATACGTCACGTCGATGCCGCCGTCAATTTCTGTGACGGCTAGCATCATAAACCCAGTAATGCTTGCCAACATAACGGAAACAACATTGATGCTGACTCCGGAAGGCAATTTGCGAGATAAGTTTTCCGCTAGTGAACGCGCGGTCGTCGCGGCGACTAAAATCGCCACAATTCCCATGGATAAATTATAAACGCGCCATAGCCAAGACGAAATGGATTCCGGCAACACAATCCCAAACACTTCCGGCAGCGCCGCGATCAAAATAAAGATAGAAGAAAACAGAATCGCTGGCATCGCCGTCAAAAATCCATCTCGGATAGCCTGTAAATACGCATTGGCCGCTAACTTGTTAAAGAATGGTTTTCCCTTTTCGATAAATCCAATAATCGCGTTCATTTTTATTTCCTCTTATACAATTCAACCATATCCGCAATCAAATCACGAAGCAGGATCGTTGTCATCAAATGATCCTGTCCATGGATAAAGATGAAACCCATATCCATACTTTGTCCTTGGGCTTCCTGCGCCAGAATTTCCGTCTGCGCTTTATGGGCTAAATTCAAATTTTCGTCCGCGTCCGCCAGCAATGTTTCCACATTGTTAAAATTTCCGCTTCGTACTTGCTTCAGCAATTCCAGCAGCGTGCTTCTCGCGTCCCCGGAATACGCCACGATCTCAAATCCTACCATTGCCAGTTCTTCTCTGTTCATTTTTTGTTCCTCACTTTCCTGACTTCTTTATTTAATATTGTTCCTCTTCCTCGTACCGGTCCCGAATCTCTTTTGTTCGCGCCAGTCCCTGATACCAGTACGCTGACTGTTTCGGATACCGTTCCTGTGTATCAAAATCGACATAAAACAAACCGTAGCGCTTGTTGTATCCGTTCGACCAGGAGAACACATCCATCAACGACCAGAGGAAATATCCTTTCACATTCACGCCCTCGGCAATCGCATCCGAAAGCGCCTCCATATATTGTTTGACATAGTCGATACGCGGTTCGTCATAAATTTTTCCATCGACAAACTCGTCTTTGTACCCCATGCCGTTTTCCGTGATATAAATCGCTTTATAATTTGGATAGTCGGCCTGAATTCGAATGAGCAAATCGTACAATCCTTTCGGATAAATCAACCAGTCCCAGTCCGTCCGCGGCAGTCCTTCTTTGTAAATCCGCTCGCCGATCCCTTTGACCGCATAAGCGCTTGTTCCTTTGTCGCCTGTCCCATTATGGTGGATCCGGCTTTCGCCATGGTAAGTCTTCACGAAATGGCTTTGATAATGGTTAATGCCCAAATAGTCGTTTCGATCTTTCGCCTTTTCCATTTCGACAAAGTCCGCTTCCGGAAAATGGATTTCAAACCCGTTTTCCTCACTGATTTCTTTTAACGCGGAAAGCGTTTCTTTCGAGTATCGTCCCTTGAACGTCCCGTCCAGCAACATCCGAATGCTTAACGCATCATCAAGAAAAGCGGCATGGATATCCTCGTCTGACGAACTGGCCGGATATTTCGTTTCCAGAGAGTGCACGACTCCGATCTGTCCCTTGTATCCCCCGTCTTTGAACACGTTGACAGCCCGGGCGTGCGCGTACAGCATATTGTGCAGGCACGTCATCACCTTTTTTAAATCGTACGTGATGCCTGGAGGAAACGTTCCATTCAAATACTGGTTGGTCGCGATCGGATAAATCTCGTTGAAAGTCGACCAGTATTCGACTTCTTTGAACTCCTCGAAACAAAATTTTGCGTACTCGACAAAGGCTTCGATCGTCTTGCGATTCAGGAAATCCCCTTCGTCAAAGAGTGCTTTGGGCGTGTCGAAATGGTGAAGTGTCACAAACACCTTGATGTTTCGCTTTTTCGCTTCCCCCAGCACGGCGTGGTAATAGCGGACGCCTTCCTCGTTGATTTCGCCGGTTCCGTTTGGAAAGATGCGGCTCCATGCGATGGAGAGCCGGATCCCGTTGACACCAAATTTTTCGCACAATTCTAAGTCGATCGGGTATTTATGATAAAAGTCGCTTGCGGGTTCCGCGAGAAACCGTCCTTGTTTTTCAAGAAATTCGTCCCAGGCAACGGGTCCCTTTCCGCCTTCTTGTGTCGCGCCTTCACATTGATATGCGGCTGTCGCTCCACCAAAAATAAAATCATCTGGTAATGTTTTCATGTGCTTCTCCTTATTCATTTGATTTTGATTTTGTTTATTTCTGTTGTTTACAAACTCACTATATTCGATTATTTTAAAATTGTCAACGTTTTTATAAACAAATTTAAACATATACACTCTGATTCCAACAAATTGCCTCGTTCTAAATGTTTGTTTTTGTTGACTTCGATATAAATCACATGATATAACCAATTCGAAAGGACAGGATATTATGCTGAAAAGTGAACGACTACAATATATTGGCCGGCTTGTGGATGAAAAAGGGATCGTGACGGCCACGGAAATTATGAGCGCGCTCAATGTATCGGACATGACTGTCCGGCGCGATTTAGATGAGCTCGAAAAAAGCGGGAAGCTGATTCGCGTTCATGGAGGCGCGCAAGCCGTCAACTACAATATTGATTTCGAACTTTCCCATTTTGAGAAATCGACAGTCAATACAGAAGAAAAAAAAGCCATCGCAAGACAAGCGGCCAAACTGATCAAAGACAATGACACGGTCTTTTTAGGTCCAGGTTCGACGATTGAGCAGCTCGCCAAAGAAATTGCTGGAAGAAAAGTTCGAGTTATCACGAATTCACTCCCGGTTTTTGAAATTATTCGGCAACAAGATCCAGACCAAGTTTTTTTAGCCGGAGGAACATTTCGAAGCCATACAAGCTGCTTTGTGGGTCCCTTATGCGCCGAGGTGCTCGGGCGATTGAAATTTTCCGCCGCCTTTATTTCTTGTAATGGACTGGCGGAAAATCAAATCACCACATCCACGATTGAGGAAGGCCAGGTTCAAGAAACCGCGCTTAACAATGCGCGTTATCGCTATTTGCTTATAGACGAACATAAATTTAACCGGGAAGACTTTTATGTTTATTACAAACTCTACAATATGGATGGCATCATCACGGACGCGACCACCAATCCAAATCTTATCGCGCATTATAGCCAATATACCCAAATCATACAAGCAGGAAAGGATGAATAAATATGCATGGAGTAATTTTTGATTTTAACGGAACGTTGTTTCTCGATAACGATAAACATATTATGGCTTGGAATAAAATTTCCCAATCCATTCGCGGACGCGGCATCACAGAAGAGGAACTGCATACAAAAATGAATGGCGTCAACAACAAATACATCATCCGCTACTTAAACGGCGGCAAACCCGACAAAAAACTTGAGAACGCCTATTCGTCACTCAAGGAACAATACTACCGCGAGTTTTGCAAAGCAGATTCAAAAAATTTCCATTTGATCGCGGGAGCCAAGGAACTGTTCGACGACTTGAAAAAAAGAGGCGTTCCGTTCACAATCGCCTCCGCGTCCATCAAGGACAACATTGATTTTTTTGTAGAAAGTTTCCATCTCGACCGCTGGATCGACCCGGACTCAATCGTTTACGACAATGGCGAATACAAGGACAAGGTCGCGATGTTCAAGCAGGCGGCTCAAAACATGGGCGTGCCAATCGAAAACGTCTGCGTCATTGAGGACTCGTTGGCCGGCGTGAACGCAAGCGTCAAGGCGGGCGTGAAGGACATTCTCGTTATTGATTCCGGCCACATCGCCGATCAGGTCAAACACTTCGCCCAAGTCAAACAAATCGGCGATACAATGAAGGACTTTCGATTGTAAGACGAGGTTAAAGCCTCGTTTTTTTCTATTTCGCCTTATCGTTCCATTCCGCAAATTCTTTCAACACTCTCCGGGTCGTAGTGCGAGAAGAAGGAACTCGTCTTTTCATCAAGCGCCTCGATTTTCTTCATATCCTCGTTCGACAATTCAAAATCGAAGATGTCGAGATTTTGTTCCATTCGTTCCTTTTTAACCGATTTGGCAAGCGGCACAATGTTTCGTTGCACGAGCCAGCGCAAGATGACTTGCGCGATGCTTTTGTGGTACTGGTCGCCGATTTTTTGCAGCACCGGATTGGAGAACATGTTGTTGCGTCCTTCCGCGAACGGCGCCCACGCCTGCACCTGCACGCCGTATTTCTCGTTCCATTTTTGCGCTTCGATTTGCTGGTTGAACACGTTGACTTCAATTTGGTTGACGGCTGGTTTAACTTCGACATTCAGGCATAAATCAACGATCCGGTCCGGATAGAAGTTGGACACACCAATCGCGCGGATCTTCCCTTCCTTATACAAGTCCTCTAACGCGCGGTACGCGCCATAGTAGTCGTTATACGGCTGATGAAGTAAAACGAGATCAAAATATTCCAGTCCCGTTTTTGCCAGCGAATCCAATACGGACTGTCTGGCTTTCTCGTGTCCGTAATTCGAGATCCATACTTTCGTCGTGATAAACAGTTCCTCTCTTGGCACGCTTGTTTGCGCGATCGCCTTGCCGACCGCCTCCTCGTTGCCGTAGGACTGCGCCGTGTCGATCAGTCGGTATCCCGCGTCGATCGCGTCCAGCACGGCTTGCATGCACTGGTTTTCATCTTTGACTTGGAAAACTCCAAATCCGGCTTTTGGCATTTGTACGCCATTGTTCAATGTGATTGTTTCCATTGTTTTATTCCTCTCTTCCTTTTCCTGTTTATTTCAATTCGTTTCCTGCCGAAAACGCGTTCGCGATGGCGTTTCCGATGACACGATATACGTTGTGGATCGGATCGAAGGATACAAACTGCGCTCTTTCGACATCGAATTTGCCTTCTTTGACATAATCTGGATCCGCGCTAATGTTCTCAATGTGTCCGATGATATTACCGTCTTCGGTTTGTTTGACGAAACCGCACTCTAATGTGAATGGCAGCTCGTTGATGACTGGCGCGTTGACGATCTTGCTTGCGGTCGTCGTCCATCCAGCTTTTTCGATTTTGTTTGAAACCGTGTTGCCGGATTCAAGACCGACATAGTCGCAGGCGACGATCTGCTCTTTCGTGGCGAAGCTGACGGTAAACGCCTTTTGCGTCAAAATGTTTTTCGTCGTTTTGTGTCCTTCACTCAAACAAAGCTGAACGAGATCGGCGTCGTAAAGCCCGCCCCACGCCGCGTTCATCGCGTCCGCGTTTTGATGTTCGTCGTATGTGCCGATGATGAGCACGGGCAGCGGAAACAGCCACGGCTTCGATTCGAAATTCGTTCTCATTTTGATTTCCTCTTTTCCTTTTCTTTAATCATTGATGCGCGTGTACGACATCGAGGCGAGGCGAAGGCTCCCTTCGTCTTCGATGTACGCTTCCGTGACGACAAACGGATTGACAACGGTATTCCCGTTGACGATCGCGGTCAGCTTCATTTTCGTGTACACGAACGTGACCGGACCGACCTTGTTTTCTGTTTGGCTTTTGATGTCGATCTTGTCATACACGATGCCGCGCTTCATGATGATGTCAATTTCCTCGTCGCGGTCCGCCGTGATTCCCATATGGACAAACAGCGCGCCTGGCATGATCTTTTCCTTCAGCATCTGGGCATCTTCATCGTGCATCGCGTTCCATATGGCGATGGATGTTTCTTTTGCGTTCATAGTTTTTCCTCCTATTCGTGAATGGTGAAACGGTTCAGGCATTGGACAGTCATTGGATTGGCGTGGTCAATGAGCTCACTGTACCCAAAATCAAGAGCCTCGATTTGTTTTTTGTCCTCTTGATCAAGCTCAAAATCAAACAAAGCAAGATTTTCTTCCATGTGGTGAAGATCAGCCGCTTTTGGAATCGCGATTCCTCCCTGTTCCACATGCCAGCGCAAAATAACTTGCGCGACGCTCCGGTCGTGCTTGCGGGCAATTTGTTTAAGCGTCCGATGGTGGAAGATGTCGCGTTGCCCTTCATTCAGGGGGCCCCACGCCTCGAGCACACACGTGTTTGGCATTGCCTTGCGCAGCGCCCGTTCCTGAAACAGGGGATGAAACTCGACTTGATCGACCATTGGCGCGATCCTGGCGTGTATTGTCAGATCGACAAGTCTGGCGGCATCAAAATTGCAGACACCGATCGCTTTGATCTTTCCCTGCTCGTATAGCTTTTCCATCGCTTTCCAGCTTCCGTAGTAGTCGCCATACGGCTGATGGATCAAATACAGGTCGATATAGTCGGTTTGCAGCCTTTCCAAAGATTTTTCAAACGCGGCGAGGGTCTTTTCATACCCGGCATCCTGGATCCATACCTTCGTCGTTAAGAAAATTTCGTTTCTAGGTATGCCTGACTGCCGGATGGCTTCGCCGATTTCCTTTTCATTGAAATACGAGGCGGCCGTGTCGATGAGCCGATATCCGGCTTGTAGCGCTTGCAGCACCCATTGCTTTGCATGCTCCGGCTTGATTTGAAACGTTCCGTAGCCGATGGCGGGAATCTGGATTCCATTGCTCAACTTGACCCATTTCATGTCCTTTCTCCTTGCATCTATACAATAAAAAAAAACGATGTTTTTGTACAATACCCGTTTTTTATCGTGCTATAATGAAAATGCATAGTGAAAGGGGACATTATGGAATTCAATCAACTGGAACAACTCGTTGCGATTGCAAAATATGGCACGATTTCCAAAGCGGCCGAGGTGCTGCATCTTTCCCAACCCGCTCTGACCCGGTCGATGCAGCATCTCGAACAAAATCTGGATGTGAAGCTGTTCAATCGGGCCAAAAACCGGGTGGCGCTCAACGAAAATGGTCACCTCCTCGTCGAAATGGCGCAGGAGCTGCTCGATCGTAAAACGGCCATACTTGCAAAACTAAAAGATTTTGATGAAAAAAACAAGAAAATCAAGATCGTATCCTGTGCTCCGGCTCCATTGTGGGGTGTGGAAGCGCTACTCAAGACAACGTTTCCTGCGATGAAAATCGAGAGCGAATTATGCAGGGACGACCTCTCGGATCTTGACGGATTGGATCTTCTCATTTCAACAAAGCCGATAAACCAAAATGGCTGGATGTGCCGTGAACTGCTGAAAGAACGCCTGTTTCTTTCCGTCCCGCCAGCCCATCCGCTCGCGCTATTCGATGAAGTGTCGTTTGAAACATTGAACGGGCATAGTGTGCTGCTACTTTCTAAGATTGGAATCTGGAGCGCGTTGTGCCAAAAGAACCTTCCTGATTCGCGTTTGCTGTTTCAGGACGATGAAGCGATTTTCAGCGAGCTAAAAAAGATGTCGGCGCTTCCCACGTTTCGAACCGACATCACCAATCAAAGAACACCGGACGGACACAACCGAAAGATTCTCCCGTTTACCGACGACGAGGCGACCAAGACGTTTTTTCTTTCTTTTCGTAAAGAAGAGCGGTCCCGATTTCACTTTCTTTTTGAGGCAATCCAGACTTTGGACTGGAAAAACACATAAAAACTTCCCAAATCCATGTGGATCGGGAAGTTTTTTTGACTCAGGCCGCGTATTGCAAACTTGCCGATTCGACGGGACTGACTTCCAGCTGCTTTTGGCGCCACTGGCCGCACAGCTGCAAACTGCCTTCGAAAATCAGCTCGTTGACGTCGCTAATAAACTCCAGCTTTGGAATGGATGGGGCCGGAATGAAATTAGCCAGCCGTTTTTCCAGGCTTTGCATGTCGTTGACCATCGGGGTGCGGAGCACGACGACTTCCGGACCTAAGAGCGCGATCGTTGGCAGCAGCGCGTTGATGACCAGCTCGATTTGTCCTTGCTCGGTGCGGGCCAGACGACGCGGATCATCGGAAAACTGCATACGGCCTAAAAAGTATTTCAACTCGCCGCCAATGCCGGAAAGCCCGGTCACGAGCGTGCCGTTGACGAGATTGCCCTGCCCGCCCATCGGCTTTCCATAAGGCTGGGAGTGGAACGTGATGTTTTTGTATTCAGGATGCTCGACGCCATAGCCGACGACGGCCGCGTTGACATTGTTGACGATCAGCGCCGGAATATGATAGCGGGCCTGTACCTCCTCGCCAAGCGGATAGTCGATCAGCTCGCGCTGCGGATGGTTGACGACGCCTTGGTCGTTGACTTCGCCTGGAAACGCGATCGTAATGAGCTCGATTTGCGGATACTGGCTCAAACAGTAGTCAATCGTGTCCCACAGCGGGATGGAGTTGAAATCGGCTTTGATGACGACATCGTCGAGCATGATCGTTCCCCGATCGTACACCCGGAAAAACAGCGTAACCTTGTTGCCGTCGTACAGTTCCGCCAAACTGAGCACGACCTTTTCTTGTTGGGCGCACCGGCATATGCTGGCTTCTTTCTTCTTTTTCTTTTTGTGTTTTTCACATCGCCGCCGCAAATTCGTCTGGATAAATTCGAGCGCGCTCATCGCGTCGTACGAGGCGAACACCGCGGTCGGGATTTGCAAAATGAGCTTGTTGGGCATCGAGGTCGATAATTTTTTAAGCATATAGCCGATTTGAGGCGCAAGCAGAACGATATCGTAGTTTTCGGCCTGATCGTACAAGTCGAAATACGACACGGCGTCAAACGTGTAGTCGAGATCGAGCGTATCGGCCGCTTCCGTCAGCCGGCTGGCAAAAAAAGACGTCGTAAAGCCCGAGGAGCACGACAACAGCACTTTGATCTTGCGCTCGCTTTCCAAGGTTTCGAGCGCCTGTTCCATTTCGTAAAACAGCGTTTTCGTGTGCTCCTCGTCCTTGAGTTGAAAATGCAAGTAGTATTTCGGCTCGTTGTCTTTAAAACTTGTGATGCTGATTTCCACGATCTCGTCGGGATAGAAATTGATTTCCGCCCGGCCGTACTTTGTCAGCAGCCGGTAGTGGTCGTCGTCTTCGACGACCAGGTCGTATTCCTTTTGCGGCTGGTTTTGGATCCAGGCGCGAAAATCAAAATCAATAAATTCCACATTTCGTTTTTTTTCTTCCATCCTTTCCCCTCTCTTTCTTTTTCCTGTTTTTATTATATGGGTTTATCCAAGTTCTGAAAAGGCTTACAAAAGAAATAAAAAACGATCGCGTCTATTTCGCCACGATCGTTTTTCTGACTTTATTTTTCCGCGATTTTTCTTGCCGCGTACACGCCCGAAGCGCTGGCGTGCGAGAGCGAGTGCGTCACGCCCGAGCAGTCGCCAATGACGTACAGTCCCGGCACGCATGTTTCAAGATTGTTGTCGACTTCGACTTGCATGTTGTAAAACTTCACTTCAATGCCGTACAACAGCGTGTCGTCGCTGGCCATGCCCGGACACACCCGGTCGAGCGCCTCGATCATTTCGATGATGTCGTCGAGCTGGCGTTTTGGAATGACGAGCGATAAATCGCCTGGCGTCGCTTTGAGCGTCGGCGTCACGAAGCCGTTTTCAATGCGGTCCTCGGTCGAGCGCTGGCCGCGGATGAGGTCGCCAAACCGTTGGACGATGACACCGCCGCCCAGCATGTTGGACAGTCTGGCGATCGACTCGCCATACTGGTTGGACTGGTGGAACGGCTCGGTGAAATGGTTGGACACGAGCAGCGCGAAGTTCGTATTGTTCGTGTACAGCTTTGGATCCTCATAGCTGTGTCCGTTTACGGTAATGATGCCGTTCGTGTTTTCGGACACGACCACCCCGTGCGGATTCATGCAGAACGTACGCACTTTGTCCTGATAGCGTTTTGTGCGGTACACGATTTTCGACTCGTACAGCGCGTCGGTCATGTCGGAGAAAATATCGTATGGCACTTCGACGCGGACCCCGATGTCGATGCGGGACGACTCGGTTGGGATCGAGAGCGACTGGCAAATGCTTTCCATCCACTTCGAGCCGGAACGTCCGGTGGAAATAATGACTTTGTCGGCGGTGAACTGTTCTTTCGGGCACGTGAGCACGAAGCGCTCCCCTTCCCGCTCGATCGTTTGCACTTCGGTATTAAAGACGAAGTCCACTTGGTCTTTCAGCTGGTTGTAGAGATTTTCCAGCACGATATAGTTGATATCGGTTCCCAGGTGGCGGACTTTCGCTTTGAGAAGGTGCAAATCGTTTTGCAGGCACAGCTTGGCGATGTCCGGTCTTTCGCTGGCGAACAGCCGGCTTTCGGCGCCGCCATTTTCCACGTTGATGGCGTCGACGTATTCCATCAGCTCGATGGCCTCGTCGGCTCCTACGTATTTATAGAGATCGCCTCCAAATTCGTTAGTAATATTGTATTTTCCATCCGAGAACGCGCCGGCGCCCCCGAATCCATTCATAATCGAACACGAAGGACAGTTGATGCAGGATTTGATTTTCACCCCGTCGATTGGGCATTTTCTTCGATGCAGCGCGCTTCCCTTTTCAATGACGACGACGGAAAGCTCCGGTTTTTGTTTTTTTAATTCGTAAGCGGCGAAAATGCCTCCCGGCCCCGCGCCTACGATCGCAACATTGTAACTATTCATCGTTTATTTTTGTTCTCCTTTTTCGCAAACCCGATCTATTTTATTGGATTTTAAAAGAAATGTCAACTCTTGTTTTTCTTTTCTAATTTGCGTGAACTTGGTATACTCAAAACGAATCCATATGAAGTTCCAAACGAATAAGTGAGGTAAATTATGAAACGAAATCAAACAAGAAGCGTACGGGTCGGCGATCTCGTGCTGGGCGGCAACGACGAAGTCATCATCCAGTCGATGTGCAACGTGCCGACAAAAAACGCGCAGGCGGTCATCGACCAGATTTTGGAGCTGGAAAAGATTGGCTGCCAGCTCATCCGCGTGTCATGTATGGACATGGAGGACGCCAAGGCCATCAAAACGATCAAAGAGCACATTCACATTCCGCTTGTGGCGGATATTCATTTCGACTATAAGCTCGCGCTAGCGTGCATCGAAAACGGCGTCGATAAGATTCGGATCAATCCGGGCAATATCGGCTCGCGCGCCAATGTCGAAAAAGTCGTCGAGGCGTGCAAAGCCCGTCACATTCCGATTCGGATCGGCATCAATTCCGGTTCGCTGGAAAAAGACATTCATGAAAAATACGGCAAGCCGACAGCGGAAGGCATGATCGAGAGCGCCAGACGCCATGTCGAGATTTTGGAATCCCTCGACTTTTACGATACAGTGCTTTCGTTTAAATCGAGCGATCCGATCTTGTGTATCGAGGCGTACAAGCTCGCTTCCGAAACTTTCGATTATCCGTTGCATTTGGGCGTGACGGAAGCGGGCACGACGATGACAAGCGCCATCAAATCGTCCCTGGCGTTGGGAAATCTTTTGCTGGATGGCATTGGCAACACGATTCGCATTAGCGTCAATGGCTCGCCAGCCAAGGAGATCCCGATTGTCAAGGAGTTGCTGAAAGACTGCAAGCTGCTTAAAAACGTGCCGGATCTGGTCGCCTGCCCGACGTGCGGCCGCACCCAATGGGACATGGAACCGGTCGTCAACTGGGTGGAGGACTATCTCCAGCAAATCAACAAGACGATGACGGTAGCTATCATGGGCTGCGCGGTCAACGGGCCGGGCGAAGCAAAACATGCCAATATCGCGATCGCGGGCGGCAAGGACGAAGGCTTACTGATTAAAAAAGGAAAAGTCATTAAAAAGATTCCGCAGGATCAGATGATCGCGGTTTTGAAAGAGGAAATCGACAAATTTTAAACGAATCCGGGAGGCCTTCCCGGATTTTTTTGAAATAGAAAACATTTAAATTTAAGGTCCTGCTTTTCTTCTGTTTGTCGTATATAAAGGTGTAGGAGGCTTTTGGAAGGAATCTCCCCAAATATACGCTAGGACGTAGTATACTGGAAACAGGAGAAACGATTGATTCGCATTTAAAAATTGTTTGCGTCAACGGAGCGTATGAGAAAACGGATAGCGAACTTGGAAAACTGATCCATGATTTCCGGCAATCCGATCCTAAACAACTGTTCCATGACAAACTGCGAAACAAGATGACACAAATCAAATATGGAAAGGAGCGCAAAAGTATGATGACGTTTACCGATTCGGTCTGGGAAGAAGTCCGCGAGGAAATGCGGGTGGAGTTACGCGACGAAGTTAAAAATGAGATTCGCGATGAAATCTCTCAAGCTGTAAAGATTCAACTCGCTCAAAAAATGCTTGCGCGCAATCTGCCGATTGAAGAAATTGCCGAGAACACTGAACTTTCTATCGAGCAAGTCAAAGCCCTACAGAAATAAGAAAAAACGCCCGAAAGCAAATCGCTTATTCCGGGCGTTTTTGATACTTGTTCTCATTGGATATAGCATAAAAAACCGCAATCCTTTATCGCGGAAATCAATTCATGGAGTGACAGTTCATGTTCTTCCCCACTTTGGATCACAAAAAAACATGCTGATTTTTTAGGGTTTCAAGAAAACATCAATCACCTCTTTATTTAATCACGATTTACATTTATTCACGCACAATGTATCATAAATCTTAAGGAGATTAAAATGTCAAATTATATTGAATCAGAAACTTTAGAATTAAAAGAAAAATACACTGATCAAATATGTAAAGAAATCGTATCTTTCCTAAATTCATCAGGCGGTACGGTTATCATTGGGGTCAAAGATAATGGAACGGTTGTCGGTGTTCCTAAAATTGATGAAACATTTAAAAAAATATCTGACATTATCACGACTCAAATCGAGCCGAATCCACAAAATGAAATAAGCTCAGAGATTCGCTTTGAAGAAGGAAAGAAATTGATTGCTATTAATATATCAAAAGGAATTAAACATATTTATTGTCAAAAAAAATATGGTTTTTCCTCTTCTGGCTGTCCTATCCGGGTCGGAACAACTTGTAGAGAAATGACCGCTGAGCAAATCAGGATGCGCTATGAAAATAAATTTATTGATTCAGAGTATATGTTAAAAAAAAGGTCGAGTCATCAATCTTTATCTTTTAAGGAGCTTAAAATATATTATAGCGAAAAAGATTATCATTTAGACGAGAATAATTTGGAAGAAAACCTAAATTTAAAAACAAATTCTGGAGATTATAATCTTTTAGCGGAATTATTAGCCGATAGAAACAATATTCCCTTAATATTTGTAAAGTTTAAAGGAGAAGACAAATCGACTATCTCAGAAAGAAGTGATTATGGATATAGATGTCTTTTAACTTCGTACAAAACACTTAAAGATAGACTGCAATCAGAAAATATATGTATCTCTAATACAACAGTCAGACCAAGAAATGATACATATTTATTCGACTATGATTGCGTTAATGAAGCAATCTTAAATGCTCTGGTCCATAATGATTGGACAATCACAGAACCCCAGATTTCGATGTTTAATAACCGTTTAGAAATATTATCTCATGGCGGTTTGCCAAGAAATATGACAAAAAAACAGTTTTTTGAAGGGATAAGTAGGCCGAGAAATGCAACGCTAATGAGAATTTTTCTAAGTATGGGATTAACAGAACACACCGGTCATGGAATCCCAACAATTATAAAAAAATATGGAAAATCGGTTTTTGAGATTGAAGAGAACTACATTCGCTGTACGATTCCTTTCGATGAAGACGTTTTAAAAGCTACTAAAAATGAAAATGTCGGTTTGAATGTCGGTTTGAATGTCGGTTTGAATGTCGGTTTGACGAAAACGGAGAAAAAAATTGTCTCCTTCCTGATGGAAAATACAAATTATACGGCTGAGGAATTGGCATCAAAAATAGGGGTAACCAAAAGAACAATCGAGCGTTCATTTCAATCTTTACAAAATAAAAACGTGATAGAAAGATCCGGTTCAAAACGCGATGGTCACTGGATCATCATCACCAAATAAAATCCGCCCGAAGCTTATTTCAGGCGGATTTTAATACTTATTCTTATTGGATATAGCACAAAAAGCCACAATCCTTCATCGCGGAAATCAATTCATCGAGTGAAAGTTCATACGCTTCCCCGCTTTGGATCGGACAAAAAATACGCCATGTTTCACTATCGGAGTCTGTCTTTGATTTTCCATAAATCAGAGCGTATGCCGTATCATCGCTGCCGCCATATCTTTTTCCATTGATACAGACGATGACCGGATAGCCCTGGCTTAGGTTTCGCTCGATACTCTCTTGAAAATACTCCTCGTTGAGCGCGTCAATTTGCTCGGGTTCGAGATACACGCCCGCAAATGTTTTTCCATATCCATGGTTTTGCAAAATATCGTTCAGCGTGGAAACGACGAGCTCGTAATCCGCGATGCCACCATTTTGAATGTTCAGACGCCGCGCGATGGCATTTTGCGACTCGTCAAACCCTTTTAACTGAAACAAGATTTCCATTACCGCGGAAGCGGAATAGTTGTTCTTTTCCCGTGTAATGTTGTCGTTGATGAATAGAATGTCGTCTTGCTCGTTTTGTTCTTCTTCATAGGTTTCGAAAGAACCACTGGTTTCTTCCTCCTCGTCTTCATAAATATCCTCTTCGACATAGGAGGAATCCTCGTAAACCACTTCCTCCGTTATTTCCTTTTTCATGAAGAAAAACGGCCGCGCTTACACAAACGACGATCAAAATCGCACTCACGATCCAGATCCTGGTAGACGACTTCTGTTTTTCCAGCGAGCCCCCGCATCGCTTGCAAAATTTTGCACCTTCCTGATTTTGAAACCCGCATTTTTGACATTTCATGCTGATGCCCTCGATTAATAAGAATAACGCGGAGTAAAAAGTCCTGCGATCCCGCCAAAGAAAAGACAAAACAGCACGATATAGACAATGAGCACACAAAATTTGGACCGCGCATAGTTTTTTAAATTCACGTTGGATGCCAGCCCGAAAGCGAATACGACGTTGATGATCCATCCGATAATCGGAATGCTAAACAATAAGTCGTATCCAAAGTAGCCCCATATGGAGATCGGTTCATATTCTTCGGCAATCTCGATTTTTTTATTTGGACTCGCCGAAGAAACGGAAGGTTTCGAAATGTCATTTCCTTCGCTTTGCGCTCGCATCCTTCCCCAGTTTTGCAGCGCCTCCTTTTGTTTTGGGGTGAACAATTCCCCGGAAAGCTGCGTATTCTCCGCCTTCTTCTCCTTAACTTCTCGTTTTAGAAGAACGTCCCCGTTATCGCTTCCGCAATAATCGCAAAACCGTCCCTCGATTTCTTTTCCACAATTTGTACAAAACATCCCAATTTCCCTTTCTAAGAAACATCATTTTCTACTTCTCTAATAAATAATACGGATCAAACAAGATGTCTTTCTCGCCATTGCGCGCGCCTTCGATTCGCAGTGTGGAATATCCGATTTCCGCGCTTGGATCCAGATCCTTGCCTTTTCCAACCCAAACCTGGATCGGCGTGTCGTTGTATCGTTCCCCGTTGATTATCAGGTTTTTGAACTGGATCGTGTTTTCATCCAAAATGACATACTGCCCTTTGCTTTCAGTTCCCGGCTTCGTATACCGCATCTTCAAATCGACGCTCATATCCGGATTGAAATGAATCGAGACGACGCGGTCGTCCTCCACCATATCCGGAGGCCATATCGTGTCGGTCGACCATGTGCCCGTCCCGGACGTCAAATCGCTTTGAAGCGTGGAATCCATGCCGGTTGGTTCAAATTCGGCCATCGGCACATCGTGTTCGATCGAAGCCATGCTTCCCCTTTCCTCCTTCTCGTTGTAAAGAAACGGACCTTCCAGCGTCGTCGCATTGACTAAAGGCGCGATGGGCTGGATCCAGCTTTTTTCCACATCCGACAATTCCGATAAAGGATAGCCTTTCAAATAAATCGTGATGCGATCCCCCTCGTGAAACATCGGGCTCTCTTCATACTCCACCACCGACATACCGGGAAACATTGAATCCGTGTCGACTTCCTCCCGCTTCATATTTTTGACAGTCGCCGAATATTTCAAATCGCCTTCCTGTTTCAAGTCGGTCAAGTCGCCCGAATATCCATAGACAAAGACTTCATCGACGTTGGAGTCGTGGAACACGCCTTGAAAATGGCCGTTTTCATCCATTTCCATTTCATCACCCCATCCGCCGGCGCCCGACGAATGCACATATTTTCCGGAAATGTCCAAATCAAATGCCGGCTCCGGCACAACTGTTTCTTCTTCCTTATCTTCCAAATCTACCCTTTCTACTGATTTTTCACTTTTTGAATCATTTTCACTATTATCGGACTTCATGCCACAGCCGCTTACCAGCAGCGCGCCCAGCAGCGCGATAAGAATTTTCTTGTTTCTCACGTTTCCCCTCTTTTCTATTGATAACGCCACGTATCCCAGTTTTGATCGTCGGTTATGACACCGGTATTTCTATCGACTTGAATCATCGCCACCATCACATTGGCGGTGACCGGCAATCCTTCGGCCATTCTTTGTTTCGCGGCCTCATCGCTCATCGCGTACCGTAACACACAAGACGTCGTCGAACCTTCTGTTCGAACATCCGTGATCGAATACGTTCCGTCCGGCTCGTTCAAATACGTGTAATGCGCGATAATCAACGGCTGTAACTGTTCAAACGTCAAAGTGGTCGAATTGACTGGGGTTCCATATTCCTGACCGTCTTCCCCCAGACAGATCCAGCGACCTTCCCACAGCTTGCCCCAAATCGAGCCGTCGGAAGAGCTTTGCGTTTCCAAGACTTGGACGAGTTCTCCGGCTTGTTTTTGTTCAAGAACCGGTGCTGTCTTTGATGCGTCAGTGCGAACATTCATGATGTGGTGGAGTGAATAGATGCCCGCTTGCGCGCTCATCACCGGCTTGCTTTCACTGACCGTCACCGGAGAGAACAACGTGCGCTTCTCTTTTTTGAACTCCGGTGTTTCCTTCGGATTGACATCGTCCACCGCGACGATTTTCCATTCCCCGTCCGTTTGAACCGGTACGAGATCATTTAACGGTGTGGCGCCCGCCTCGATGTCTCCTCCATAAAGCAAGTCGAGATTTTGATCAAACACAAAACATTGACCGTCTTTGATTCCAAGGATTGTCGTCAAATCGACCGGCATAGCCGAATCGAATCCGGAAATCACCTGCCCGTTTTTCGCGTCCACCAGCGTAGCACTCTCCTTTTCGGGAAGCCAGAAAGTCCAGCCGACCGGAATGTTGTAGTGGCCCCATGTTTTGTCCATCAACGTTTGTAAATACGACAATTTCAAATCGGAAGCAATCGCGTCGGAAATCGTGTTCGCCACCGGATCCAACACATAGTAATCCGACTTGGCTTTGGATTCTTTTTCCGTTCCCAGCGGATACACCGTCGCCGGCTTTTCAACGGGAACGGTGAGATCGTCCACTTGTTTTTGGGCAAACACATCGAAGTAAACGATCTCGTTGTTTTGGGATAAAAACGCCGCGTTCGATGGCGTGGTCCCGCCAACTCCGTAGGCCGCGTTGGGATCGGGCACATGGTCGTCTGGCAATAGCGCGTCTTCGTTTGGATCGAGCGTTTCATGGTATAAATACGCCATATCGAGCTGATCGTCCTGACCGCTTCGCATTGTGAGGTTGGCGTTCTCGTATTTTGGCTCAACGACCATTTTCCCGTTGGCGTCGACAAACCCGTATTTTCCTTCCTGCTGAATGATCCATCCTTTGTCCTGGAAATTGACTGGAATGGAGTCGAGATTTCCGAGTTCCAGAACAGCCGGCATTTCTTCCGTTTTCTTTACTGTCTCGACCTTTCCGGATTGTTCTTTTTTCTCCTCCAGATTCTTTTGACCACAACCACTCATCAATACCATCACAATAAACAGCATGGTCATTCTTGACACCCTCTTCTTCATTTTATTTTTCCTTTCTTAACAATTATTGATCAAGTAAATACCCTTGTGGCGATCGAGTATATTCCTCCTCTTCCAGCAATTTTAGATTTACCTTTTCAAATTCGTTGAATACTTGGGTTGAAAAATCATTTGGTGAAATCGTTCCCCTGTACCAGACTTGCTGATTAAAATAATTTTGCAATTCATTGGAATTGAATTTTCTTCCATGACGAGCGTATATTTCATTTTTCGCGTAATTGATTTCTTGCAAACTTAAAGATAAAAGTTCTTGAGAAGCGATATATCTTGAATCGCTGTCCGGCAAAATATAACCATTTTGGGATTCAAATTGTTTTTGAGGCGTTTTTTCTTGGTCTGGAATCGCTTTGGGCTGATTTTCTTCTTCCATTTTTTTGAAATGCTCGACTTTTCCGTTTCTCATAATTATCCATGCTCCAGAACTTCCTTTTCCCCATATCGTATCAAATTGATCTTCTTTGATTTCAACGATTTCGATTAAATCACCAGTTCGTACATCACTGTTACTTTTCGATAATAAGGACGGTTCCGTATATATCGGTTGATTATCCAACGCTTCGTAAAGTTGATTGATTTCATAAAACTTTGAATCTTTTAATTGAATTTTTTCAAGATAACTCGTTTTTCCTTTTTGAATCATACACCAGCCTTCTTCCGTTTCCCCCCAGACTTGAGAATGGTCAGAAAAATCCGCCGTTTTCAAGATCAGCACAACCGATCCCTCATTTAATTTTGCTGCTGTTTTTTCTTTTCCTGGTTCTTTGTAGCAATCCACTGTTTGTAAAACCCGATACTCACTGTTTTCATCTTTTGTGATATAAGACGGGACATCTTCGGATTCTTTTTCGGCGACTGAATCGGCTTTGGGTTCAGTATTCTCCGATTGATTAAAAATCAAAACGCCAGCCACACCGGATAAAATCAAGAAAATGGCACCCACCAATAACCAATACTTCCATTTTGCCTTCTTTTCTTTAAAAGGAACTCCACATTCAGTACAGAACTCGGCTTCCAACCCGTTTGAAGCCCCGCAAGACGAACACTTCTTTGTCGCTTGATCATCGGAAAGTTTCGCGCCGCATTGCTCGCAAAACATATTTCCTTCTGGATTCTCGCATCCACATTTTTTACACTTCACTTTGTCGCATTTCCTTTCTATCCTTGCGTTCTTACACTACTTTTTAACGAAATAAGTATTGGTCTGGTCCTGAATGCAAACCCAATCTCCCGAGGTGAGCTTTCCCCAAATGGAATGGTCTGAATTTTCTTTTGTTTCAAGAATCCGTACAATTTGTTTTTCTTCGATCCGCCCGGTTTGCTTCGCGTTTAAATCCGGTTTTTCCCTTATCTTCATAATGTATTGCGCCACATAATCAACAGGATCAACATCGGGTCTTTTGATCAACTCATTTTCTTCATCCTTCACCAGCAAATATCCTCCTGATTCTGGCAGTTGTCCTGAAACCCTTCCGAATTGATCTTCGTAAAAATTTTCGAATTGAACATATTCTCCTTTAAAAAACTGGTCGGTTACCTCCGCTGAATCTTTACAATCGCTATCCCAACAGGCTGGAATATCCTCTTGTAAAACATAGTCTGTTGCCACATCATATTTTTTTGACTCTTTCCATTCCGGCTTTTCTATGTAAGTTTCGTTCTCTTCTTTAATCAAGACATAATTATCATCCGATGTTATGCCCCATGTGGTCGTCTCCGGATCAGTAGCCGCGACTTTTTTTATTTTTATCCACTGATTTTTTTTAACCTCGCCGACAACCTCCCCATCATAAAGATCATCGTATACCTTGCCATCCTGCATCACTTTATAATATTTATCTTCATCCTGAAGGATGTATTCTAAATTCTCGTTCACTTCCGATTTCGGATTGGCTTCAGCTGGTTTTCTATTCAAAAAATAATAAATGCCACAGCTTGCTCCAGCCAAAAGAACGAAACTGAATATAACAATTAAAATCTTTTTCTTAGATTTTTTAGGTGCTTTCGCCCTTAATGGAGCACCGCAAATCTCACAAAATGCATATTCACCCTTATTTTTATGTTTACATTGAGGACATTTTCGTTCTTTTTCACTATTTTCTGGTTTAGATTTTTTGGCTAACTTTGACCCGCACTGTTCGCAAAATAAACTTTTCGGATCATTATCATATCCACATTTACGGCACTTCATCTTTTTCCCTTTCTTATATTGCTTTCTGAACGATATTTCTTGATTTCAAACAATATCCAAAAATAGAAATCCCTTTCCTTTACAGGAATTCCTATCTTTGCCTAGAACTAGAAATCGCCAAGCAACAAAAATTTCCATTTTCCATTTTCTTTAATCACAATAATGGATTGCTCAATATCATAGGTATCATCTCCAGAGTCGCCAGTAATCACAAGATCTATCACTTTTATGTCTTCAAGATTGTCCACATCATAATCAACGTCACCTGCTTCAAACATATCTTGAAGTTTACGAACCTGCCGCTGTGGCAATGTATATTCTTCTTCAACCTCATACGTCAAAACATAATTTCTGCCTAACTCCTCTTCCATTTTATCCATTTGATTATCAATGGTTTTTACTAAATATTCCTCGGGCTCGTCCCCTCCATCTTCCATATACAACATGCTTGAATCGTTCATTAAAGCATCAACGTCTCCCGTTTCATACACCTCGACCACTTCTTTTACAATGTGATCATAACCATTGCCGGAAAACACTTTAAAAGCGATTGCTCCTCCAACAACAAGGACAAGAACAAGAACCACCCATTTCACCCATTTTGGAAATTTCTTTTTTTCTCGGCTCGTGTTATTTTTTTTAAAATCCGGATCGACCGGAGTCCCGCATTGTCCGCATACTTTTGCCGAATCATTCATTTTCGCGCCGCAGTTTCCACAAAATTTTGCCATAATTTATTTCCTTCTTTCTTTTCAATATTTTCTTTTTTTCTTCTTCAAAGCGATAAAAATACACAACATCCCTAAAACAAGACCCGCTGAAATCAAGCCGACATAAAGAAGAGTCCGGTCTTCCACTTCTTTCCCCCGCTCGTTTTTTCCAGCTCGAAGACGCTTTTCATACTTTCCATCGCCATCTTCATCAATATTTAATTCACTATATTCCGTTTCGGCGGCTTTCGTATCAATCTTTGTTTTTCGGTTAATGGAAATATTTTTAAACTTTCGGAAATCCGAATACGTTCCATCTTCGTCCATGAATCCAATCGTGTAGTCCATTTTTCCAGAATCGTAACCGGAAATTTCAATATCGTACTCTTCACCGCACTTTAAGCGTAAAACTTTCGTTAAGTCTTCCTCGTTTTCATTTTCCTCAAATGTCAGTGTTCCAAACTCTGTTCTTTGCGATTTTCCATCGCTAAGCGAAGAATCCAACTGTTCGCCATCATGGGATACATATACATCTACCGGGCATTCCACTCGTAAATACATGAATCGCTGCCCGTTGATCAAGTCTGCAATATCACTAAAGAAGAAAGCAAGATTCTCAGGATCATCCACTTCGTAATGGCATCCATCGCTTGCGATTTCCTCCATTAAATATTGTGCATTGGCACGATTTGACAGTTGTTCAAAAAATCCTAAAGTAAAGATTTCAATATTTTCTTCCTTAATCGAATCCGCATATTCAATCAGCTCTTGGTCAAGCAATCCTCTATTCGGTTCTCCATCGCTCATCAAAACAATGATTTTCTTTTGCGCTTCGCTTTCTTCCAGCATATCGGTCGCCATTTGAAGCCCAGACTCGATATTTGTCGATCCATTTGTTTCGATTTCTTCTAAGTCGTTTTCAAGAACGCTCAGTTCATTGGAAAAACCTGAAATTTTCTGCGCGTTTTCATCGTAAGTTACGATTCCGACCATAGCACTTTTACCAAACACCGATTCTAAAAACCTAGTTGACGCTTCTTTTGTTTTTTCCAAAGGTTCTCCGTCCATACTTCCCGACGTATCCAATACGAGGACAATTTCTTTTTTTCCAGAACTTGTATTGATGATTTCGGATTCTTTTTCCTTCTCTTCTTTTTTATTTGACGAGGAGTTTCCTTTATTTTTTACTCGAATCGCACTTTCTACCGCTTCATCCGCCTGAATTAAAGGCTTTTTTGATGGTCCATACTCATCTACCGCGGTTTGTACCAATATTTCTTTCACCTGACTGCCGGTCAAATCCGGATTTGCCGAGAAAATCAACGCGGCGGTTCCTGTCACATGCGGCGTCGCCATAGATGTGCCATCCATTTTGTCATATCCTCGACGAACACAACTTTCAATATCAACGCCTGGAGCCACCACATCCACACGATCGCCATTTTGACTAAAATCAGCAATCTCGTATTTTTGATAAGGTGTCCCGCCTATATGAAAACGCAGGAAATTGATTTTGATTGGGTTTACTTTAATTGGTCCAATTTCAAACCATGTTCCTTTTACATCCCATCCTTTATTCTCAATCGCTCCGACGACCACGATATGACTTCGAATCTCTGGATCATCAATAAACGTGAAAAGGCTATTATACTTCGCGTCTACATTGCCCCACTCCAATCGTTTTTCGACATCGGATTGCTTGTATTTTCCATATAAGTCTTTATCTTCTTGGGACGGATTTTTATCGTTTAAATAGTTTAAATAACGGCTATACGATAAATAATAGTTTGGATTTTCTCCTTCACTCAGAAAGAATTTATAATTATCACTATTCCCTTCTGAATTTCCTGATGACTGACAAATCACGAATTGGTTATATCCTTGACTGATTATCCTTTTTAAAAAGACAGACATGCTTTTTGAATCTTTCGTCAAAGACTCCGTCCATATCCACGTTCCATTCAATTTATTTTCACGGGAGGCATTGAAGGCTCTTAGTTGATTACCCATACTATAATTGATGACATTGCATCCTTTTTCTACAATCAAATAATAAAGCGCGATTTTATAATCTTGAATTCCAGTGTACTTCTTTGTCTCCAATCCCCGCACGGAAACCCCGTATAAATTCTTTTTCCAGGCGATACCGGAAATCCCGTTTTTATTGTGCGTTGTCGCGGCAGTCGTTCCAGAAGTGTGTGTCCCATGGCTGGAATCCTCAATTTTTCCATTTTCCACCGCTTGATTCGCCAAAGCGTTGCCTAAAGGCGATTCGGCAAAATGAAGATCCGTATGCGCGGTATCAAACATATCGTCTATGATTCCGATATTCACAACGCTCATTTGATCCCGATATTCCCAGGCTTGAGGAACATGGATCGCCTCAAGTCCCCAGTTTCCGCCACCTGGAAATTCATCCCATCCATCTTTCCATAGTTCATCGTTCGGACAAAAGTTTTCCTGAATTTGTGTTTTCCAGTTCAAGGAAGCCATTTCAATCCAGTCCTGCGCTTCCAAGTCCGCTGCGATTTTTTCAAGTTCTTCCTTTTGATAAGATTGATCAAAAACAACTTGATAATCTTTCGTCAATGGCAATTCCCCAACGATTCGACCTTTGTATTTCGCGATAAAATTTTCTAGAGCGCTTTTATCGGCGCTTTCCGCTAATGTCACCAAAACCTCATCATTTTGATACGCCAAATCCACGTTTTCCATCACAAGATTTTTTTCGTTGGATGTATAGATCCGCATGCTCCCAATATCTGTCGGAGTTATCTTTTCTTTCTTCGATTCCGACTCGGCAATGTCTAATGATTTTTGTTGGTGCATCCGGTAATATCCAAAACCACCTGCTCCCAAAATACCAATTATGATAAGAATAATGAGGACTTTCAGAAATTTTCGAAAAGGAGATTTCTTAGGTTTCCGCGCTTTCTTCTCGCATTTTTTGCATTTGCCTTTTTTGAGTTTTCGTCCACACTTTTCACAGTATTTAGCCATGAAGTTCACCTAAATCATTGAACTTTTTGTCCGCAACGGTTACAAAACAAAGCTCCTTCTTTCAAGATGTTTCCACAGTTCGTACAAACATTCGGTTTGATTTCAATCTTCGGTTTATCTTCTACTTTGGTCCCGCAATTTGCGCAGAAAGCCGCTCCTTCTTTCAGTTCCTTTCCGCATTTTGTACAGATCTTCGGCTTCGGTTTTTCTTCCGGTTTTACCTCCTCTTTTTCAAAAGATCGTTTTGAACTCAAATCAAAGCCGCAATTCGTACAGAACTTCAATCCTTCTTTTACTTCTTTACCACATTGCGGACATGTATTTTTATTTTCTGTTTCCTGCTTCGCTTCTTCCTCTTTTAAATCCTTTTTAGGATGATATGGCGTTCCGCATTTTGTACAAAACTTTGTTCCTTCCCGAATCTTTGCTCCACAATTTTCGCAAATTCTTTCTTCCGGTTTTTCCTTTTCAGTCTCAACCAATGCATCCTTTTCTTTTGATTGATTTGGAGTTCCGCAGTTTGCGCAGAACGCTGCACCTTCATTTAATTCGGCGCCACAATTTGTACAAACATTGTTTTTAGGCGCCTCCTTCACTACTGGAGCACCGCATGATGTGCAAAATTTCATCGTTTCGTCAACATAGTTGCCACAGTTCGCGCATTTTATTTTTCCGGCCACTTTTTCCTCTTCTACCGGCATTGGCTTTCCACACGCGCTGCAAAACACGCTGTTTTTTGGCACTTCCGCTCCACAATGCTCACAAATCCGAATTCCTTTCGCTTCTTTGATTTGATCTTCGATGTTTTCCATCAGCTGCATCGTTTCCTGAAGATCCGCCATCATATCGGTAAACGGCTCTTCATAATCCTCCTTATGCAAAGAAACATAAAGCTTTCCGATATGATAGTACGAGTTGCTTAACCTCTTTTCATAATCGGTCAATGTAGAGTTTAAGCGTGTCAGATCAGAAATATTTTTCGTTTTCTGCACGGCTTTCGCGGTCGCGTTTGTCGCTTTTTTTCCAATTTCATCCCAGATTGACATTTTGTTTTCCTCCAACTTTCTTCTCCTCTATGCCTATGATAAATAACAAATAAATCTACAGTTTTTCATATTTTTTTCTAAGTCTTCCAACGTGAGCAAATAGCTCTGTCCAGATTCAACCGGTAAAAACAATTCATATTTTGGTTCTAAGCCACTATGATTTCGCCCATAAATGAGTCCATAAACTATATCGTTTGTCCCGTTTAAATCTTTTTGATTCACACAAACAATAGTTGTATAGCCATCTTCAAGATTTTTATTCAATACATATTTCAAATCCTGAAAATTAAAATTCGCCATGTCATACGGTTCAACATATGTTCCAACATATTCGGCGGGAACACGGTTCTTCTTCAAATAGTTTGTAAGCACAGTTCCCATCTTTTCGTAGTCCGTTACTCCTCCATTTGTTAAACCAACTTCTTGCGCCATGGTTTCCTGACTGACATTGACTCCATGCAAGGAAAGAATCATTTCCATTACCGCGGGTCCGGAATAATTCCTTTTTGCCCGCACTTTTTCAATGATTGGCAAAGATATATTCGATGAATTACTCCACTGATCGTCAAGATTTGATTCCTTCTCTTTTTCTTTAAAATACTCGATATTTTCCGATTTCAGCATCATCCACTCTCCGGAATCGCTTTGGCCCCATACTGTGCCAAATTGATTTTCCTGTACTTTTGAGAATTGAATAAAATCTCCTTTTTGGATCTCACCGTTGCTTTTTGCGGAAGTTGTCGGCTCATTATAAATACTTTGGTTACTTAACGCTTCGTACGTATTCCCGGTAAAAAATTGATTGGAATCTTTCCACGTGATCTTTTCGAGATTTTTTTGGTTTGGTCCTTGAATCAAACACCACTTATCTTCCACCATTCCCCATACTTCTTCGTTTTCCACACAATCCGCCGATTTTGCGACCCAGACTTCTTCTCCTTTTGTCAAAGCTTGATCTGAAATTTTTTCACCTCCTGCCGCTTTGTATAAAGCGACTGTGTCTAAAACACGATAGGCGCAGTATTCATCTTTTGTAAGGTAAATCGGCTTTTCGGTTTCCTCCTCATCCACAGCGGACGAAACTTCTTCTTTTTTTGAATGCTGCTCATTCCATACAAAGAATCCAAACCCGATGCTGGAAACCAAAAACAAAACTCCGACGAAAAACCATATTCGTTTCTTCTTGTTTTTCCTGGAATGTAAAGGTGAGCCACATTCCGTACAAAACTCATGACTGCTTTTGTTTGGATTTCCGCACTTTGAACAAATCTTTATTGATTCATCGAAGTCCGTAAGTTTTTCTCCGCATTGCTCACAAAACAAGTATCCATCCTCATTTTTATGACCACATTTTTCACACTTCATTTTTCGTCCTTTTTCATCGCTTAGTAGCGTTTTCCAAAAACTCTGGCATATTCTTCAGACATATATGTTTTTGAACCGTCAGAAAATTCCGCTATAAGGATTTTTCCATCTTTCATTTTCTCTTCGCTCGCTGGAACCGCACTATATTTGCAATAACGATCCATTAAAATGGAGCTATTGGCCGCTTCGTCTGTCCAAGGTTTCTTCGTCCATGTCGTTTGACCGACCAATACGCCATTTTTAAATTCTCCCTCAACCATTCGCGCGATGTCTTCACCACTGTGCCACGCATAGCTTTTTCCAGGTCCATTTAAAAACCCATGTTTGAACGTTCCAACTTTAATAGAAAGGTATTGAAACGGTTCCTCGGTAAATCTTGAATTGACATATTCTATTAAGATTCCCTGTCCCGACTCATTGCCAAATTCATCCATTTCCCCTAAAAAGAGTTTGCTTCGGTTACCACCTATTCTTAAAATATTCTTTTGATTGATTGCTTCCTCTTTGGTGATAAAACTTTTTTCATCACAATCGAAATACCGTCCGCTTGCGTAATCTCCAAGATTGGCTCTTTCCAAGTAAGCGCTCAATTCATTGATTTCTTCCTGTGCCTGCTTGTCTTGATTTAAGATTTTTTCTTGAATCGCTTTCATTCTTGGGATCAAATCTGTGCAATTCGTTTCCGTAATCTCCCTTCGAGAAAAATCATCCATAGAAGCAGAGAACTCAATTTTTTCTTGCTCGTAAAAACTTTCCATCGAAATCCCCTCTTCTTCTAAAAACGGAATATACGACTCTGCCGCTTTTGGATTCACTTTATTTCTTAGATACAAAAATTTTTGCGGTTGATCCCGGTCCCAAATCATCGTTCCTTGATCATCCCATAACTCTCCGACCATGATGGCTTTTACGTTCTGATCCGTTGCGGATGTTTTTCTCATCTTTAAAGAGGCAAATGTGAAAAGTATATCAAGTTCTTTAGGTTGCTCAAACTGCACACAAACCACTTCATTTTCTTCTTCAGCAAAAATTCTTTCAGGCTGCACAGTCATACTCATTGCCAGGAGGAAAATGAATAGAAACCGAACCTTTTTATCTCCTTTTCTTTTATACATACCAGGTATCGAACAACTCCTTTCCACTCTCGTCGAGTGGTTCGATTTTCAAGGAACTGTATCCTATACCCTCTGAAGAGGTTGGATCATTTCCCTCAATTAAAGAAATTTTTACTTTCACTGAGCCATAAGTGGTATCGCCTACATTGAAATTTTTAAATTCAATGACGGGTTCTTCATTTTCCAGCGATAAATGATACTCAATCGCTCCAATACTGGTTTTTACAAGTTCGTTTCCTTCGCAATGACCAGTCATCCACTCCACTTGATTCTCATTGAGAAAATTCATAGTAAGGATCCGATTGGCTGGCAATGTATCCGGTGAATACACGCTATCTGTTGTCCAAGATTTAGCCGTTAATTTTGAAACCATTTCCTGTTCCACGTTCGCATCCTCTTCTTCCACCGGTTCTGGTTCGGACTGCGTAACTGGATCCGATTTCAAGTCTGGTACGGTTATTTCTTCCGGAATGGAATAAAAACCCCATTCTTTGGTTTTGTTGTAGATATAAGGTTTTCTTAAACTTTCGTTCCCGCCATATCTTTCCAAGGGTTGGATCCATAATTTTTCATTGCCGGATAATTTCGAGTAAGGATAGCCCGGAAGATAAACAAGAACCTCGTCGCCATTTTGCAAGCTAGTAGAAATCAATTCAACAAATTTTCGATTTCCAAACTTTGCGGGATCCAATTCCTCCTGCTTCACATCCTTTACAATCGTTGAATACTTATACTCTTCCACTTTCTTTAAATTGGTAAAGCTGCCGCTGGCTGCTCCACCGACGACTTGATCGTAATCGTAATCAAAATTTTCTTCGTAAAATGTTTTGTCTTGATTGATCCAAACCGTGTCGAAAATATTATTTGCTCCAGGCGTATTCAAATAAATGCCGGAAAAATCTACCTTCGCTTCTGGCTCCGGTGCTGAAACGATAAATTTTTTCAACTGTTCTCTAAAACCTTTGACTCGTTCCACCGCATCTTTATAGTATTGTTCCCCATCCTTTTTAGTTTGCTGATTAAACCAGTTTAAAAGTCCGGCATCTTTGGTCGCAATCGACGCGACACAATATTCTCCTCTTAAGCGAACTTCCTGAAGATAATTTGCCAAAACAACAAACTCTCCAATCTTTTTCGAACTTTCCGCTCCTGGTCCGGCGGAAAGGCATTCGCTATAAAGGCTGGATAGTTTCTCCTGCAGTGCTTTGCTCATTTCATAAAGGACGTTCATTTCTTTGATACGATAAAGCAGGTTTTCGGAATTTACTGTAAGATTTCCGATCAATGTCCCGATGGAAACTCCCAATGTCCATGATTTTTTCAAAGCGCTGACCTGGTCCAGTATTTTCATTTGATTATCAAAATCGTTTCTAAACTGCGCGTCTTTTTTGTACAAATCCGATTTTTCAATGTCTTTACGCACCTCATCGTTTATGAGTTCGTTTCCTGCGTTAAATGTTTTCTCTTTCACTTTTTTATCCGCGTTTTTGAAGTAGTAATCAATGGCGCAATCATATGGTTTCTTCATTCTGCTCGCGATTTCGTTTACTTTTTTGTAATTCGGATTTTCCAACGCGCCCAAAAATTCTTTCGAATCTTTCGTGGATTTCAAAATCATTTGAGTTGTCAAAGCGTATTCACCCATTTCCTTTGTATCTTTTCCCAACTCGTTCATTTCATTTAAGCCTGTCTTTAGCACTTCCAAAAAATCATCGGCTTCTTCTAAACCTTCTATTTTTAAAGTAAACGCCTGGATCCCAATATCCACCGCGTCCATCGTATAATCCCCGAAAGTTTTTAAATTGTCATCCTTCATTTGATTTTTAATATCTTCGGAATTGTCCATTTTATAGGCTTCTAAAACATGATTGATTTCCTGAATATATTGCTCTTCTGTGGGTTCCATTCCGACGTCACCAAATAAATCACTCATTTTTAAAGCGAGCAATTCACCGACGTTTTCATTGAAATCTTCAACAAAATTCATATATCCATAGTTGTTCGACGTGAGCATGTAACCAAGGCTGAACGGGACTTCTTGCTTCCCGAATTTAAGAAATTCTTTATAAACAGCCATTTCTTCTTTGGTGGCCTCTTCTTTGGCAAAAGTTGAAGGACTTGAAAATCCAAAAGAAACCAAACCAGCCAGCAAGGCTGCGCATATCTTTTTAATTCTCTTTCTCATATTCATGAATCTCCTGAGGGGTAAATTCCACTTCCATGATCGCGTGAATGGTCAATTGAGTTTTTAACTCTTCCATCAACGCCGCTCTGACCTCTTCCTCGTTTTTTGGATCCTCCACAACAATTACGATTTCTGTTTGTTCCGGGTTCTCTTTTTTATTTGATGGACTTTTATTTTCAGAATTGTTCGATGGAGCTTGCGCTTTTTGTTCCGTTGAAGGATTCTCATTCTTCTTTAAATTCGTTGAAGTATCCAAATCTTTCGTTGTCTTTTCCTTTTTTGCTCCCTTGAATGTTGTTATTTTCTTTATCATGTCGTTTGGAACGGCAAATGTCATTTCAAATTTTCCGTCCTCACGCCGCAACTGATTTTTAGGTTCGGACATCGTATTCTTTACCACTTCCTGAATTTTTTCATCCGTTTTATGCAATGGGATTTTTTTCGATTTGAAGTTTGAATACAAATAGTACCCGCCTGCGCAAAAAACAAGAGTCAAGAAAGTCGCAAACAATCCAATCCAAATTTTTTTATTCATAATTCATTCCAGCTTTCTTAATTCCAAAAAGTACTTACTTCTTTCTCGTCTTCCATTTGATCTTTCGAAATATACAGGAAGCGGCTTCCGTCCACCAAGATCACGAATCCTTCTTCATTGACTCCATCACTTGGTTCCAATTCCCGAATTGGCTGAATGATGCCATCTTGATATGTTTCAATTCCATTGATTGCGTCTTCATTATTCTTTTGATAGCGGACTTGAATCGGCCCATTCATAACGTTTCTTTTCGATTCGCCTGCGTAGTAAATTCGTCTTTCCGTATTTGTGGGGTCAATCGTTAGACTGTAAGTTTGGCAGTTTCCGTTAAATTTTCCATCCGAAAATACACCCGATGTAATGTAACGCATATCCATTTCATTTTTCACATTTTTTGAGTACTGGAATCCGATTGTCTTGCCGTTGAGGCCATCTTTTTTATAATGCTCTGCCATCAAAATCGAATTTGTTTCAGGGTCCAACTTTAAAGTCTCCATATCTTTTAAATTATTGAGATCGGTGATTTCTCCATTTTGAAAATAACAAACTTCATTTTCTTTCGATGTTAAATACTCGTACAACTTGTTCATTTGTTCATCATCGACAAAATGATCGGTTGAATACTTGTCAAGCTGCGACTGTAAACTTGACAAAATTTCCCTCATTTCCCCCAATTCTTTTTCCTTCTGGGTCTTTTTCGCAGCAATTTCCTGTTTTTCAAGTTCCTTTTCTTCCAGCTTTCTTTTATCTTGCCGCTTGCTTGATCGGGTTCTTTCGTACTCGCGGCCATCTAAAATCAGCGTGTTTTCATCCAAGTAGTAGTACCCGCTATTTTTTAATGCCTGATCTTGATCGTTTGAGATTTTATAAACTTGAATCGTTCCTGTTTCGCTTTCTAGCGTTAGTGTTCCATCTTTTTCAATCGACCATTTTTCGATGAGTTCGTCAAATGTGCTTTCTTTTGGAACATCGAGAACTTTTCCTTCATCATAAAACCAAAAAGTTGATTCGGGATCTTCCAGGTCAACCCACGTTCCCCCGATAGTGATTCCTTTTTTGCATCCTGCCAGCAATAGAAAAATCACTACGCCCATCCAAATTTTCTTTTTCATAGCCTACGTTTCCACGAATCAATAGTAATAATAACTTGAACCCGCAAGACCACCTGCAACCATAGCGAAGAAGAGGAAAACAAGAGCTACACCCAAAATCAATAAACAAAATTTTGACCGGGCAAAGTTTCTTAAATTTATATTTTGTGTGCCGCCAAATGCGAACACAAGGTTGATGATCCATCCTACCAATGGAATCCCAAATAAGATTCCGTATCCAAAATACCCCCACATCGTGATGGGCGTGTTAAACGCATTATTTCGCACTTCCTGGCTTAACTGGGTGTTTTTCGAAGACAAATCATTGATTTCTCTCTTTAATTTTCGATTCTCTTCTTCCAAAAACTGAACCTCTTCATTGGTTTTTCCTTGTCGTTCCAGTTCCAGCTCGGTTTTCAAACCGCGATTCTCCAAATTTAAATTTACGATTTTTTGATCCGCCTTCTGCAAATTCCCTTCTAACTCAGCAATCTTTGAATGCATCGCGTCCATTTGCGATTTCCATTCTTTATTTTCTTTTCTCGAACTTTCAATCGTTTCCTGAACTTCTTCAAATTCCGGATTTTCAGCTCCGCATACACTACAAAATTTACCGTCTAAAGTGCTTCCGCAAGTTGAACAAAACATAATCTTTTCTCTCCTTTTCTCTTTACCTAACTCTTGACCACATAAACAATAATCAAAATACTAATTGTTAAAATAAGCAAAGCAGTCAAAAGATCCATCATCACATAAACCATATTCGTATCCTTCCTCTCTTTCTTTCTTATGTCAGCATTGTCATCGCCGCGCCAATCACAGCGTATAAAATACCGAGAATGAAATATACAGGAAAGACAAGCACATCAATTTTGGCAAGAATAAAGAAATTTCTATATACGCCTTGCAAGTTATTTTTCTTTTTCTCGTTTTTCAAAAGGAAAAAGCTAGAAATTCCAGTCGCTAAATAAACGAGATTTAAAAATACCACGGTTGAACTATGGATAAATACTTCCCGGTCAAAGCGATTTCCGGTAAAAGTGCGAACGCCTACATACAAAATCAATATGGCTGAAATCACGGAACAAATCGCACCCACATTCAACTTATCGAAAGCAAATCCTTGCTGGTTTCTTTGAGGATACGGTGATGCGCCTATACTATTCGGCTCTTCGGTTCGAGTGCCACAATATTCGCAAAACAGATCTCCGCTTTTTACTTCTTTTCCACATTTTGGACAATACAACATCCTACTTTCCCATCCGTTCTAATATGATTTTTTGCGCCTTATCCACTTCAGATGTAAAAAAGCAATATTCTCTTCCATTGGCCGTGATAAATAATTCTCCATGAGAAGATTTTCCGGAAACAGACGTTACGGTTTTTAATGGAATTTTTGTCATTTTCACACCAATACCACTCGTTAATAATCGAACGATCCACGGATTGGTCGATTCTCCAATAATCTCATGATCTGTAATTTGAAAGCTCGTTTTCGATTTGCAGTATCCACCATAAACAACGAGCCCGCCAAAAATAAAAAGCAAAGCTGCAAGCCAGCGCAATGACTCCCCTTTATTTACATATTCAAGTCCGTTTTTCGTCCATTCCAGTTCCGGTTTGATTCCCATGGCGGACACCAGCATAAATACCGATAAAACGATCAACACAGTTCCGAAAATATATTGGGTTTTATTCGATTTGATATTCGCGCCTAAAGTATGGAGATCTTCATGTACAACCGGAGGTTGATTTCTAATAATTCGATTTCCGCAATTTGCGCAAAACACATCATTTTCCAGTACAGGATTACCACAATTTGAACAATTCATATTTTCCCTTTCTCTCCTTTTTCAAGACAAAAATGATAAAGAAAAGACGCACTTTACTCATAGTCCCTGCCAGAACCTCTTTGAAAGCAGCGTCTTTTCATAAAATCAATGAAACAAATCTTCTAACTTTGTTTTCTTTTTTTCAAAAGGAAACTCAGTCCGAAGCCACTCGTTAACAAACCAAACATCGTCGAAACCATTCCGGTAAAAGCGGCCGTGTCAGCTGAAGACTTCGAAGTTTCGCCGCTTTCGATCAGCAAAGATTGTGGGGCGGCTTTTGCAGATTCACTCGAAACGCCGGTCACTACTTTAAGTTGTTGAATATTCATTTGATCATTGTTGCTCGTTCCAAATGAATGATTCGGCTTTTGAGTGTTATCACTTGGTTTTGAAGGCGTCGGATCATTCGGAGTATTCGGATAGGTTGGTTCTTCATCTTTTCCATCACAAGCAATGACAAATAAAGAGAAAGATGTCGTTTCAAATTCATACCATTTTCCATCTATCACTTTAAAGCTTAATTCTGTCGCCATTGAATCGGCATTTTCTTTATGGAACAGTCGCACTTTCTTTCCGATAAACTGTTCTGGAATCGGAATACGCACCGTAAATTGTCCAGTTCGTCCAACTTCCTCTCCCTTTTCATTTTCAAAGTGAATATCATATCCAACTGTCTGATAATTTGATGAAAGTCCGAAATTATTATCTGCTTCGATTTCGTCAATCACGACCTCCAATCCAGTCAAATCTTCTTTGGATTCCGCTTTGATTTCGTAATTATCTTTCTTGAATGTCGCTTCCGTTTTAATTGGTGTTTCTGCTTCCATGACCTCTTCAACATAAAAGAGCGGTTCGGTTCGGTAAAACGCGCTGTCTGTCAAATATGGATCCTGGAAATACCATTTGCCATCCCGAATCGTCACAGCACTTTCAGATAAATGGAATGTACCTTCAAAATCAGCCAATTTATATTTCTTTCCAGTTATCTGTTCCAGCTTTTGAAGATATTTCGGCGCATAAATCTCGTAATACATATGATAATCCGTGCCACTCCATCCTGTTGGATCTTCCGAAGTCGAATAGTCCTCTTTATACGACACGCCCAATGTCTCTGGAATGAAATCGAATTCCTTCGTCTCGAATTTTCCATCTTTATCTTTAATATGGACTTTTAATGTGCTTAGAATATCTAAAACTTTGTTATAATTTTGATTTGTGTTGGATACAAGGTTGAATACCTGATTCGTTCCAAGCATAGACCATCCTTGTTTTTTCGTATATCCCAGCCCAAAGCCAATTTGATTATTATAGGTGTCCATAAGTGAATCACCTATAGTATTTTGAATAAAGGAAACATAATTTCCAGAACTAAATTTCGTATTGGCTAACAAGTTTTGAATATTTATATACACAGCCACTCTTCCTTTTGTATTCAAATAATCAAACACATTCAGCATTTCCGGCGTTAATTTAATATTCAACTTTTCCTTATTATCCAATACCACATCCACGGAATCTTTCAATTTCAAAAACGCTTCTACAATCTTGGACTCGCTGAATTCACTAGGATCTGGTTCATCTGTCGCGTAAATCGGATTTTGATTTTCCGAACTGGAGCTTGTCGGTTTATAGACATGGAGAATCCACGTATCATCACCAAGGTATTGATTGTTTTCTGTGTGATTCCCTGGAAAATCAGTAACCTGCCACGCCTTTTTCTTCTGATTGTAAACACAATCTAAAAAGAAAGCATTGGATTGATTTAGATTTGTTCCATATTTCTTGTTGAATGCGTCTACTGCTGAACGGGCATTGTATAAAATCATGCCTCTAAAATTGTTGCCTTGCCGAACGATTTCTTTTAAATCCGATAAGTCGACATTTCCGATTTCAAACGGTACATCAATGGATTGATAAGTATCCATATCCGAATCCCACAATGAGACATGAACTGTCTTATATTTCGAAAAATAGTCTTTCAGTAACATTGGATCCGAAAATTCCTCATTCATTGTCATATCTTCCGATCCTCCAAGAACAACGACAGTCGTATCCATCGTCACTGGTTCCGGAATCGTGAAATCTTCCGCTTTTAATACCGGTTGATCACAAACATCGTCCACAGTCACTTTTGAAACATCGGCTTTCAATTCCTTTGTTCTATCCGCAAAATCATCGGGTAAATTCGTTTCATCTCCACGGAATTCAGTGTTATCCGTATCATCAGTTTCGCCTGATTTCACTTCTTTTGAAGTGCCGGCATCTAAATTTCCGACTTTATCTTCATCGTTTCCGCTAGAAGATCCTGCCAGCGAATTTATTGACTCGCCTTCTCCTGTTCCTGTTCTAAGAGCATTTCCACTATCGCCATCCGTTGTTCCTGCTTCACTTCCTTCTTCTGGAGATAACACGATGCCATCGGAAAATCCTTCCGCTTCCTGGGTTTCTGTTGCTTCTGGTAAGAAATCGTTTTCTTCCGCTAAAACATTGGCTGTGACTGGCGCTAGCAGCATCGTTGCTGCCACCGCGCCATAAAGATGCGTCTTTTTCATACTCAATCCTCGTCTTTCTATTATTAAGCAGGAATAGCTTATAAAATATGGGGAAATAAGCTATTCCCGAAACTTATAAGTATTTATTTTGCTTCTCTTCTTTTTTTCAAAATTCCAAGAATTCCAAATCCGCTTAATACAAAGCTTGCAAGAGTCGCTTTCAAATTTAAAGAAACCCCAGTGTCGGCGGAATGGCTTGTCGCGCTATCACTTCGGCTTAAACCAATTCCAGTTTTTAAGGATCCATACAACGGTTGTTCTTCTACCCGAATCACTCTCGAAGTTGAAACTTGCTGGATATTTGTGCTAGATTCCGATGGTTTCGGATTTGTCGAAGGATTCGAATCCGTCGGAACTTGTGGTTGATTTCCAGCGTCACCCACTGTGCCAATCACAAACAACGAGAACATGGATGTTTCAAACTCGATTTTTTGATCAGAAGTTATCTTGAACGGAATTTCAGTCATTACTCCTGAATCTGAAATATGATAAAGGATCAAGTTCTTCCCTTTTAACTGTTGTGGAATAGGAAGCTGGATTCGGTAATTTCCAATATGAATCACTTCGTTTCCTTTCAAATCCTCAAAATGTAAATCGTAAACCACCTTATTCTCTAATTTTGAAATAACCGGATTTTTAACTGAATCCGCTGCAACTTCCTGAGCTACAAATTTTTCTCCTTCGAAATCGTAGGTCGATTCTCCAGATAAAGTAATTCCGTTTTGATCGTAATCCACTTTATGTATTGGTTTTTGAGAAGTCGTTCCTTTTTGAACAAAGAAGAACAACTCTTTTGGCGAATCTGGCATTGCATAACCCCAGGATCCATCGTCCAACAAAGTCAGTAGCATTTCGATATAATTTGCTCGCCCTTCACAATTTGCGAGCTGATACTGCGTGTTTAATTTTTTATTATATGCTTCCAAATATGGATTGTAGTAAAAATCTAAACGTAATTTCTTCGCGTGTTCCAACACGTCATTTACGTAAAATTGATCATAGTCATAGTGATATTCATAACTTCCTGGAATCAAATCCATTTCAACAATTTGATTATCGCCATTTATGTCAATCACATGCATTTTCAAAGAATCCAATTTCTTTTGCACATCTTGAAAACCTGGAATATTCTTTTTAACAATTTGTGTTCTACCCTCTCCTGACAGATCTCCAAAATTAAAATCAAAATCCCATTTTCCATTCACAAAAGAAATACGACAAAGATTTGCAGCGTTTCGTACATCAGTATAAAGATAAGCCCATTTATCGGAATTAAATCCCTGTCCACCAGCACGCTCTTGCACGCCTAAATATTCATCTGGATTCAAATTTAAATATTTTTTCACAAAATCTAAATTCACATGTATTGATTTTTTATAATTTTTTGCAGAGGAATATTCTGAAATGTTAAGCATTTCCGGTGTCAAAGGAACAACTTTTTCGACTCCATCCACTAAAATTTGAATCGTTGGATTCTTTTTGATTACTTCTCCTCTGATATAATTCGAATCGAGGTCTTTTTCGGAAGGAACAGAATTATCTGTCTCCTTCTTTTGTTCTCGAATAACTTGCGTGATTTTATAGGAATCACTGCCATTTCCTCCAGAAGGTTCCCTTAAAATCCATTTCTTATTTTTCGCATCAAATTCCATCGTTCCAATCGCAACTTGGTGCCCATCTTCAGAGCCGTAATTGACATTGTACTTCTCATTAAATTTTTTAATTTGCTCCGAAACGTTTAAATAAATCGTTTTGGAAAAATCTCCAAAATACGAGGTCATTGGTCGCGACCAATCAATCATGCTTTCGGTAAAAGGATCTACGACTTCCCATAAATCATCACTATCGGTTACGCCTGCATAAATGATATTTTTTAAATAGTAGTCACGAACTTTGCTCTCGCCTTGCGTTTGTTTATCTTTTATAATAGTCACCACCGTATCCCAAGTCGGTTCTTCTGGAATAACAATATCCTCCGCTTTAACAATCGGTTGTTCTTTAGCTTTCGCAACGTCTTTTTGATACGAAGCCGCTTCATCTTCTATTCCACTTTTTTCCGTTTCACCATTTGATGAATTATCTTCGTTTTTAGAAGCCTCATCTCCTGCATCCGTTCCTGAATCGGTCGCATCCGGCGTTGCCAATGTTCCGGGATCCGTGTCTCCTTCGCCCGGTTGCCCTTCTCCTTCGCCCGGTTGCCCTTCTCCTTCGATAGTGGGTACTTCTCCTTCACCACCGGTTCCTGTGTCGGCTGGATTACCTTCTCCATCTTGAGGTGGCAATACCACACTATCAGAAAACTCTTCCGCTTCCTGGGTTTCTGTTGCTTCTGACAAGGAATCGTTTTCTTCCGCTAAAACATTGGCTGTAACTGGCGCCAGCAACATCGTAGCCGCCACCGCGCCATAAAGATGTGTTTTTTTCATACTCAATTCTCCTTGATTTCTTTTTATTTACACAGCTGGGGAACAGACTGTGCAATACTCCTGAATACTTTGCTGCCACGCATCCGCGCTTTGGGTAAACGGCCGGATGCTCAAACTAATTTCATTTTCCGCCTCATTGGTCGTCATCGTGATCGACTTGGCGTCGTCTAACACATTGACTTCCCCGCAACATCCATTGGTCGACGCGTTGAGCTGCGCCATTGGATCGTTGAGCGCCGGGTCGATTTCCTGACACAAACGTGTATACATGTCCGCCACCGTCTCTTTTTGATCGAGTTTTCCATGCACGCTGACATTGGCGACATAATCGTCCGCGGTCTTAAACGCGTAAATGGCCACCTCGTTTTTGAATGTCACATGGGGAATCCGGCTCATGTCCACCTTCGCGAAAAGGATGCCTTCTTTTTGTGGTTGTGGCGCTCGGGCGGTTTCAATGACTTGATCCTCGCCAAACAAGCTTTTGACTGTCGCGTAAAATTCGTCCAATGTGACATCGAAGCGATCCACTCCGTTGTCATTCGTGACAACCGGCCAGTTTTGTACCGGTATCGCCTCTTCTTTTTCCTCTTTCGTTTCAATGATTTCCTGTGTTGGCTTTTCCGTTTCTTTTTCTTCTGCTTTCGGCTGCTCCAAGGAAGGCGAGGCCCCACAACCCGCCAATCCCATCGCAAGTAGACCGACAATCAAAAGTCTTTTCCTTGTTCTTTCTTTCATCCCAATTCTGTTTTATTTCCCTTCCGGCTTTGTCGCTGTAAATGTCAAATCGGTTGTAAAATCGCCTTCGTCCTGATCTTTGGGGATTTGATCAAAAATCGCGTCGATCGTTTCCACATCCCAGTTCACCTGATCCGGATTGTAGAAGGTTACCTCACTCGAATACGTTCCCTCTTTGTCTTCCGTATATTTTTCTGTCATGACATAAGAATACGATTCGACCAGTCCTTCTTTGTCGACAACATACGTGAAATCGTATTGCGTATAGTAGTCCTTATTCACTTCCAGTCCATTGTCGAGCGTCTCTGTTCGTTCGTTGTCTTTATCCTCGTTCAACAAGAAGTCCTGAAATTTTTTTGAATCTTTCAACTGGAAAGCAATCGTCGTCTTATCCCCTTCTTTCGTTTGCGTCGCCTCGAAAAGATCCGTTTCCTTAAACGCCTCGTTCATGCTGATTGGCTGCCGATTGGCTTCCAACGCTTTCTTAGACAGCTCAAATGCTCTAAATCCAATATGGCCGTTCATCGGGGCCGGAGCATTGGCGCTATAGCCCGTCAGTTGATACATTTTATCTTTGACATACACAATTCGAAACTGTCCCCAGTCGCCCACATCCCAGCTGGCCGCATCATAGTAGCCGTCGTCCAGCTTTTGACAGTTCGCGTACTCGTCGTGGTCGATTTCGAAAACCTTGTCTGTCCCGCCATGAATATCCGGCTGTTTGGTGTGGCTGGTCGTGTGCGTGCTCCACGACGTCCATTGCTGGTTCTTTTTAACAGCGCTTTCCAACACCTCGTACGGTGTTTTTTCCTTTTCTTTCTCTTCCGCCATTTTTGGTTCTGCTGTCGCTTTTTCCGGTTGTGTCGGCGTATTGGAACAACCGCCCAAAATTGACGTCAAAACAGTCATCCCAAGCACGATCCCCAATTTTCGATTCATAATCATTTTTCCTGGTATATATGAATTAGCCCATTTAACTGAGCCATTCTATATACCTTTTCCTTTCTACCTGATTTTGTATTCATCAGGGATTTTACTTGTCTGTTAGAATTGAAATTGTGAATGTGTACTCGAAATTTCTCCTTGGGGCTTTGACTTCATAGGGAAGAATCTTGCCACTTCTTCGTATTCAGAATTGCGATCAGTTGGGTGGGCCTTTGAGTTCTTGTACCAGGATCAGTCGAATACTTTGTAAGTGGAGATTCCATTCGCTCATTTTAGAAAGGACGGTGCTCTTATGCGCTATTTGATCG